>JAABUK010000241.1_pt1 | contig 125094 bp, 99 predicted proteins | sample 5559141 | NCBI WGS metagenome assembly JAABUK01 (sample SAMN10711869, study PRJNA513367) | rock metagenome | isolation source: Antarctica rocks | place: Antarctica: Victoria Land, Pudding Butte nord | collected 2016-01-03 | reverse complement strand
CGCCTAAAATCAGCCGGTTGACTGCTCAACCAGCACGTAAAGCCCGGTGTGACGCAAATAGCTCACCAACCAAGCACAACCGCTCGAACCTCAGCTAAAACGCATACCTGTACAGAGGTTCCCTAAGTCAGTACCAGCGAACTACATCGAATAGGAGTGGAACCAAACCGACTCAAGCTAAGTCTGATCGTGTTATATGGCAGGCGCCTGTCACCTACGACGCATCCTGTCGATAGGAGACAAGGGGTGAAGTCTTCGGAGGCTCTGAAACACAAGGATGAATGAAGGCCGCACACAGGTGATAGTAGATGCAGAAGTTCAAGACACGCGTTCGGACCTGCGACTCACGGAGGAGTTAGCAGGCGTACTTGCGCTTACCCCCGACTCACTTGCCCTGGACGTCGCCTACGGAAAAGGGGCAAACGCATTCTTTTTTGCGGAGAAGTTCGGATGCCGCGTGGTTGGGGTCGATCTGAGTGAGGACAACGTCCAACAGGCAAATGCCGAAGCACTCCCGAAAGGGCTGAGCGAAAAGGTGAATTCCAATTGCATAGTCATTGTGTCGCGTTCTGCCTTACGTCCAGGAGTTTTCGTACCTTTCGGACTAGATCATCTCTTGTAAAAGGCTTTTCGAGAAAGCCGCTGTTAGATCCCAAAATCCTATGCTGCGTTACTGCATCGTCTGCATACCCGGAGGTATAGAGCACCCGTGTCTCAGGTCTATCTACGGCAAGTCGCTCAGCGAGAACAAGACCGTTGAAGCCGGGCATAACTACATCTGTGATCAAGAGCGGTAATGGCCCGCTGTGATTCGCCGCGATTTGTAGCGCTTCTGCTGGATCCCCGGAGTCGAGCACGGTATATCCGCATTGTTCAAGGATCAATTTCGTAAGGATTCTCAGCTGTATGGCATCGTCGACCAAGAGGATGGTCTCCCTCCCGCCACGTAGGGGCTGCCCCGGAACCGCCACGGTGGCAACTGGCTCCTCGTCGCATCGGGGAAAGTGGATCTTGAACGCTGTTCCCCTCCCGGGCTCGCTGTAGACGCCAATGGTTCCACCACTCTGCTTGATGACGCCGAAGACTGTTGACAAGCCGAGACCTGTACCCTTCCCGAAGTCCTTCGTCGTGAAGAACGGATCGAAGATGTGACCCTGGGTTTCCAGATCCATCCCCATTCCCGTGTCCCGGACGCTTAGCATCACGTATCTCCCAGGCGTTAGCGGAATGTGCTGCTGGGCATAGGCCTGATCGATCTCCACATTCGCTGTCTCAAAGGTGATGGTGCCGCCCTTCGGCATGGCATCACGAGAGTTGATCGCTAGATTCATCAACACCTGTTCGATGTGATTGGGATCAGCTGTGATTGTGCCCAGGTCTTTACTGAAGACCCTTTCCAGGTGAATGTCGTCCCCGATGAGTCGTTCCAACATGGGATGAATACGGTCGATGGCCGCGTTCAAGTCCATAACAACTGGCTGCACCACTTGCCGACGGCTAAACGCCAAGAGATCTCGGGTGAGGTTTTTAGCGGAGTTGCCTGCGTCGATTATGTTGCCGATCATCTCGCGGCTCGGCTCCGCCAGATCGTCCCGCTCTCGCAGCATTTCGCAGTAACCTAGAATCACGCCGAGGAGATTATTGAAGTCGTGCGCCAGTCCTCCGGCAAGCTGTCCGACTGCTTCCATCTTCTGAGCTTGCAACGTCCGTTGTGCGGCCTGCTCGGCGTACTTTCGTTTCGTGATATCGCGAATGTTGCATTGGATTACCTGCGCGCCATTTGCCCCGTAAACATTGCTGACGAATTCCACGTTTATGGTTTGGCCCCCCTTGGTCTTAAGAGGCAGATCTTCGTAACGGACATACCCATTCAACTGCAGCTCGCGAAAGGCGGATTTCGACCCTTCGATGTCCTCAAACAGGCCGATATCCCAAAGCGCCTTTCCCAGGAGTTCATCACGGGAGTAATCCAAGAGCGCCATTAGAAAGGGATTCACATCTGTGATTACCCCAGTCTCGGCATTGAGAATCAAGATGCCATCCTGAGCGGTCTCAAACAAACGGCGGTATCTGACTTCTGAGTCTCTGAGCGCTTGTGCGGGCATGATTTGCTCTCCTGGATGCCAGACGTTGTGTCGCTGCCGATGGTTGGCATAAGGGGCCTCGTGCGTCTAATCTCCGGCTCGTGTTGGCGGCAACGAAGCAGTGGGTAACGCAGGAAGCATTCTTTCTATAACTCCGCATATGGTGAACAAGGCGTTAGCATCGGATCCGGTGCGGATTAGAACTGTACACATGTTACCTGAGTAATGGGTGGTAATTGAACATTGAGCAGCGCCCCGATAGATGCCAAAGTCGTCGGGCTGTCTCTCTGGAGTCGCGACTTCTTTGCTAACGGCATTACCAGTAGCAGACTCCTGCAGGGAGCTGCTGCCTGAGAAGATCTGGGTAATGGCTTCGCCGTGTACACGCAATGCGGGGATCCGTGGACTGCACTATCTGTTTGTGCAAGATGTGAACGCATGCGTCAACCTCGGTATAGTCGCGAGCCTCGTCGCGCAAAGCGATTCACTTGGCGCGCATCCATCAGATTGCCAGTCTTCCAGCATGGAAGCAATGGGATAGAGCGGGGCTATGGTCATCTACGCTGCCCTCTACGCCTTGTGAGCCATCGTTTTGGCTCAATTCCTCTTCTCACAACGCGACCTCTGGCTCGCAGACATCTTCGACCTCTCAGATCCGTTCCTACAAACCGCTCTCGTCACAGCAGCCGGCCAGGGGCCTTGGCGGCCCTAGAACACAACAGAAGTCCATGCGTGAGCCCGGCACGTGGCCAAAAGCAGAATCAGTTCAATTACGGAGTCCCGCTCAGATTGACTCTCCCGGCCGCACGTGGAGCACGAAGGAACAGGGCTTCGGTAAGCGTAGTAAGCTGCAGAGCTATGACGACACTAACGAACCCGCAGCGAATGCTGTTCACCTTCCGTGGCAATGGCGTGGAGAACGGACGCCGCCTGAGCGAGGCGAGAGCGGAGCATCTTGAGAACCATGAGGCTCCGGCTGACGATGCGGAAGCGGACATGCGGAGCTGGTTTGGGGCGGAGGACGACGTGGCCGGAATCCTGGAGATGCTCGGCTTCCCAGCGCTCGATATAGAGGGCGTGCTCGGAGCCCTCCATGTGAACAAAATCGCGACCCGCGAGATCGACGTTTTGCCGCAAGCTCTGGAAGAAGCCGGGTTCGCTCCTCCTGCCTAGCTGGATCAACAGAGAAGCGTTTCTCTGTCGGATCGTTCGTGACAGAGGGCGTCGAGCATTCCGTTGAGAGAGAGGTGCATTGTGAAACCAGCCGAATATTGCGAATCGTGCATCGTCACTGAGGACACTCCCTATCAGGTCGAGGGTAGCGATCTCAAGGGAACGCATGCGGGTGCGGGCGTTCTCCACCTTGGGCGAGTGGTTTGGACCAAGAAGAACCCTAAAGAGCCAAGCCGGGAGCAACGGGTGTCGGTGTATGCCGAAGGAGTCGGGCTGGTTTCTCTGGAGCAACGCTTTCTCCGGCCAACGTCATAATCACCGAAAAATTAAGCGATTCCAGGGCGCGATTGGGAATTCGATGATTCGGGTCACCTTATCTGCCTGAGGTCCCTTCTCGCCCTGAATGATGTCGGACTGGAACAGCAGTGTTTCGACCGGGCAGAGTTCAATGTACGCTGCACGAAGTACACGACAAGCGTTCGACCGATGGCTCAATTCCGGTCACATGACTTCGGATGAAAGTTTGGCGTGTAGAGTTCAGATTTGCGGCGCATGCTACGACTCATGTCCAAGATCAGACAGAGGAGGTCCGCGTAAATTTTGCCCGATCCGGCCACCGATCCTCGAGAGATACACCGCTGGGCGGCGACCCACAACGCCGTCCCTGCCGAAGTCTTTCCTCGCGTATTCGACAGTCAACCCATGGTTTTTGCGGTTCCTCTTCGCCGTCGAGCCTATCGCGAGTAGTGAGTTGAGGCCGGTAACCTGGGAAAGCTGCTTCGCTCATTTTCGATCTACCCGGGCTGGCGTTGATTTACAACGACCAGCTACCTATGAGCCTCTGCAAATCAAAGATCGGTCAGCCTTTCGCTTCGATGGCAAAGCATTTGGTGGAAAATCTCCTTACGATCCGGCGCAAAGAAGGAGGGTGTTCCTCTAATTTTACGAACCCTGAAAACATAAAGATCGGCTCAGTTTGCTACCGAGCATACTATTTCTATCGAAGAGCCTACGGTCAAGCTGATCCGATCACCCGAGAAGTCAAACTATGCCAAACTCTGCGCTCATTCTCGTTTACGGCAGTGATTTGCGCCTGATGGAGACCCGCCGCTGGGTTTTGGAGAAGGCAGATTTCGAGGTGCTAACCGCCTTGAATTTTACCGACGTGTGCCAGATTCTAAGCGCTGAGAATGTGGACCTCTTCATCTTGTGCCACACGCTATCAGCGAAGGATCGCGACACTGTTTTGTCCTTCGCGCATTCGGCCAGGCCAGAGATGAAGGTTCTGGTGATGGACGGCATTACTTCCGGCTTCAGAGCCGGGATCAACGGTACCGTTCTGAGCGCCTTTGCCAATCCCAGGTTCCTCATTTCTACCGTTCGAAAAATGACTGGTCCCAAAGGCTCTTTGCCTACTAATCTCAACCTTCCGCGTGGAGTAATCACCGATACCGCCACTCAGACATCATGAACTGATCGTCGGGTGCCATTCGCCACGATCTTCCGGTCAGAGTCGATTCGATGTCTTTGTTCAGCTGCTGGCGTTTCTCACCGCATGATGCACTTGCAAAGGGTAGTAACCCCAAACGGATCCGCGCGAGGCCACGTTTCCCGACGCCACTGCATCCCTCTGTCCAGGCGAGCAAACTGGTCCGCGGAGAAGCCTTCTCCAGAAAACGCCCATCGGGTGTTCTCTCCAGGCTCTGGGGATGGAGGACGTCGATGGACAGCAGCGACATCTCGACCGTTGAAGTAAGATTACACGCGTCTGCTGAGGCAGTTCGCAGGTCTGAGGAGCGGGCCACGGCTGGGCAGCTTGCTCTGGAGTTGATGCACGAGATCAGAAATCCGCTTGAAGCTTTGGGGCACCTCACCTATTTGACCTACGCCGACGCGGATGATTCCACCAAGGTACGTCACTATATGTCGCTTGCGGAGGAGCAGATGGCTACGCTCCGCCAGGTGGCCGGTCAGACACTTGGCTTTGCAAGGCCTTCTCAATCTCCGAAGCCTTTCCATTTGCACCTGCTGGCGCACGCCTCCCTTCGCCTTCATCAGCGGACGATCAATGCGAAAAAGATCCATCTCGTCAAAGACCTGCCAGAAGACGTCATAGCGGAGATTCACACGGGCGAAATGCTTCAGGTCCTTTCGAACGTGATTCTTAACGCGCTTGACGCTCTGCCTGCAGAGGGAACGCTCCATCTTCGAATGAGGAAAACGCCAGTTGAGGTTCATCTACTGATAGCTGATAACGGCCATGGAATCGGTGAAGACCACATCAAAAGAGTCTTCGAGCCCTTCTTCACCACGAAAGAGGAGCGAGGCAATGGACTTGGCCTCGCACTCTCCAAAAAAATCGTTGAACGGCATCGCGGAAAGATTCGCCTTCGAAGCAGCGTACGATCCGGCAAGAGCGGAACCATTTTCAAGATTTCGCTGCCTTGTCGAGCATAAGCGGAGTGCCTTGAGGACAACCTAGAGCGCAATGCTGAGTGTTTGTTGCCTGCCATGGTGAGTTCAGGCGCTATTGAGCATCTCCGGCCCATTGTTCCGGACATTGCCCACCAGCCGGTTGCAGACGAAAGCCTTCATCTCGTCCGACTCGAAGGGCCGTGGACGAGTGCATCACGCCCCGGCAGTTGGGACTTCTGGGTGAACCTCGGGTGAACGTTCTTAGCCTGAACATGGCCCTGGATCAACGGCCTGACTCCAAGCACTGAGTGCCCCCATCATCTGCCGCCGGATCACCTGACCGTGTAGGTTTAGATTGTCACCAGTCGTATAGGTGCGACGTCAAGGCCGACGGGTTCTAAGCTTCTGCAGCTTCATAGCCGGCGTGAGGAACTCTAATTCCGAGGAGGATGGGAATGCTCCGACCAATTGTCGCACTTGCACTTGCCTATATGATCCCCTCGGGGCAGATCCCCGCCCCGGTACCGCTCTCATACAATTGCCAGTACACCGCAAGGCCGATTCGCATCGATGGCAAGCTGGATGATCCCGCGTGGTCAAAGGCGCAGTGGACGGCCGACTTTGTCGACATCGAAGGCCCAGCGAAGCCCCAGCCTCGCTTCCGCACGCGCGTGAAGATGTTGTGGGACGATTCCTATCTCTACATCGCCGCGGAACTAGAGGAACCAGACGTTCATGCAACGCTTACCCTGCATGACTCAGTCATCTTTCGTGACAACGACTTTGAGGTCTTTCTCAAACCGCTTCCCGCAACGGCGAGTTACTACGAGTTCGAGATGAACGCGCTCAACACCGGATGGGACCTTTATCTGAATAAGCCGTACAAGCTCGGCGGGAAGGCGGACGATAGCTGGGATGTTGCCCGCCTGAGAACCGCCGTTTCAGTCCAGGGCACGCTCAATCACCCTGCTGACACGGACCTTGGATGGACGATTGAGATCGCTTACCCGCTAGATGCATTCGAGTCGCGGCAGCATGTTCCACGCCCGCATGCCGGAACGGAGTGGCGCATCAACTTCAGCCGAGTGGAATGGCAGGCCAGGCAGGCGAGGGAGGATAACTGGGTGTGGTCCCCGCAGGGTCTTATCGACATGCATGTCCCGGAGCAATGGGGTTATCTGTACTTTTGCAACGATCGCAAAAGTCGCACCTCGTTCGCGGGATCGCAAGGCGGTGGACCGTGTGCCCGGCGATGACTGCCGCTGGTACAACCTGCATCCACCCTGTCCCGTCGTGAGCATGCGAACCCTGAGCTTAGAGCCGCTTGCACGCAAGGTTACGGAAAAGATTGCACGGGGTGCGACGGAGAATCAGGCTGCAGGAGATCGCTCACGGTCTCAAAGGTATAGCCCTGATCTCGAAGCAAGGGGACGATATAACGAATGGCCTCGAGCGTCTGAGCTATGTCGGGATTCAGGCGATTCTCTCGACCGTCATGGAGGCAAACGATACCACCCGGGGTAGCGCCTTGTACTACTCTCTCCGCGATTTCAGACGCTGGCAGGATCCAATCGCGACCGATCACGGTCCACATAATGGCTTTCAGGTCGAAGCGGCGCTGGACGGTCCGCATTCCAAACCAGCGGAGGCCATACGGGGCGCGCAGCAGGTGGGGACGGACGCCCGTCTCGGTCTCGATTACTGTCTGTGCCCGCGCGAATTCCTTGTAGATGGTGTACGGGGACAGGAGATTTGGGGGCCAAGCAAGCGTCGGGCAAAGTCGCGGATGGGAGAAAATGTGGTTGCCGATTTCGTGTCCGGCGAGGTTCACGGCGCGCGCTATTTCGGGGTGGCGCAGGATATTCTCGCCGCACTGAAAGAACGTTGCACGGACACTTTGAGACGCAAGGTAGTCAAGCAGAGGTCTGGTTCCAGGGGAGGGGCCATCGTCGAACGTGAGAGCAATGGAGCGTCGCTGCCCGGGGCCGTGGTGAATGGATGGGGCGAACATCCATGAGGATCGCCGCTGGATCGTGTAGCCAAGTGTGGATGCCAGTGTCTCTAAGCCGACACGGAGGGATTGTGGCTGACGGGCTGCAGAGTCTTCCGATTTACCCTCGTCTTGCACGGAACTTTCTCTCCAGGTGTGTGTGAGGTCGATTTGATCTCATCGACGGTGGGATCCGTTGAGACCAAGAAGCCAACGGGGCTTCCTCGATAAGATCGGGCAGCAGTTTGTAGCCTACTACGACGTCCAGAATTACTGGATCCGATGCAAATACACCAGCGTTGCTCAGGAGTATTGACCGCCTATCCACCTCAGGCAGCGCGAATTCGTTTTAAGCCAGCTGCCCCAAGGGGGAATACCTGCGAGCCACCCTATTGCTCTGCTCGCATATCAGCCGTTTTCCTTCCAGGAGAGTCGAGGGGAGCAGGAGACCTGTAGAAATGACGGCCATAGAGCGTGGCGACCCAATCCAGAATGGAGAGCTGCGCCGAGAATCTCTCGGTTGCTGACCGAGCGCTTAGCATGACTCCGAACCCTCTGACAGCAGCACCAAACATGTATCTCGGAACTCCGAGTAAACCGGGCTCTCCGAAACCTCTATCCCGAAGTTGTGAGCCGACCGAAATTCCACGGCCGACCGTCCATCTTCGAAAATACTGCCTTGTCAGGCGGTGAGCTGGTATCCAATGCCGGATGATCAGATCCGGAACGACGATGCCCTTTGCTCCAATATCCAGGAGACGGTGGTAGACGACCTCATCTTCGCCGCTTCGAATCTTGGGACCGATCTTGCCGAGGTGTTCAGGGTAAGGCAACACTTTCTCCAACGTGTTCCTCCGGATGACGGCGTTTCCACCCATCAGCATCCCCTTGAACTCCCGTGAGAAAGAGACACGTTCAGGGCGATGTGCGATGCCGACGACGCCGCCGTATCTTGCTGGAAACCAGATAGGTGGGACGTGTTCCCAATTGGGCGCGCAAGGACCACCTATGTAGTCCAGCGCTAAGTTGGCGGAGAACTCACGATCAATCACCTGCAGCCAGGCAGGGTCGATCTCCTCATCGTCATCGATCATTCCTACAAGTTCGGCAGTGGTCTGGGAGATCGCCTGATTAAGTGCGGCAGATTTACCTCGCCGGAGCACTAAGAGATATCGGATAAGAATGGGGCCCTGACCCGTGAAGGAATCGACAACTTCTTTGGTGTTATCTGAAGAATTGTTGTCGATGACCGCTATGGTGACGTGAAGGCCGTTGGGCCGAATTGCACGAAGAACACTCTCGATGCAACGTCTTAGTAGGTGGGCGCGGTTGTACGTAGGAATGAGGAGATCCAGGTTCATCGATCGCCTACTCCGGGTAAAGGGCGCATTAAATCCTTTTTACAAGTTCCAGGTAGTTTCAAGGCAGTCGAGAGATGGCAGTGGTACTACAATTATGCACGCGGAACTGCAAAGGGCACAGTTCCAGGCGAGCGTGCCGGACTTTTACCTCGGTGTCAGCCGCAAGAGCTTACTTTGCTGCGGCCCATCCAAAGCGTACTGAAGGTCTTGCCTCGAAGCAGCAGGGCCAGGCTGACTGAACGCAAATGCTCTATGCCGGCCATGGCTCTCGAGTGGTGGCAGGCGAGACGATACTACTCAGGTCGCCTCCGATAGTCTATAGAACAGCGTCGGACAGTGGTCTTCGACCTCCCGTATTGGTATGACCCTCGTTCCAGTGCCGAAGAGATGGATCGTGCGATTGCGGCACAGTCCTCTTGCAACGACCAGTTGTTCTTGCAGGCAGTAACAGCGATAGAGATCTTCGCTGTTCTCTTCATCTATCCTTCGAGATGAAGGTTAGACATGAAGGCAGCTGCCGGATGGCGGAGAGATGGGCATGAGGTTCACGAGAAGAGAGTTTAATCGCCTTGTGCTCGGCTCTTCCACGTATAGCGCGATCACGCTGGGGGAGCCTTGGCTGTTTGCTCAAGCGCAAAGGGATGTTCCCTTTCAGCCGTTCGCGGCACACATTGAGCGATTGCTCGCGACCCTTGACTCTCTAGGTACGCCACTTTTGTCAGGCGACAAGTCGAGACTTCGCAAGGCTCTTGAAGCTCAGGGCAGCCGTGCAGAGCAGTCAGCTGTTGATGAGATCGTCCGCGTTTTGTCAACGCACGTGCTGATGGAGGTGGAGCTCAATCCGGAGATGCGGGTCGCGGTGAGAAAGGGCGGGGCCACCCCGGAGCTTTATCAGGGCGGTTGGCGCACGTTCCTGATCAAGGTCTTGAACAGGGCAGCCGTGACACCGGTCCTGAAGATCAAGTCTCCCCAAGGAGCCCCTGTGGGGCGGAGGTCGTCTCTCGCGGTTACGGGCGTTCACGACTTTACAAACGGCGCCGTGGATGAGGTGGAGGCGCGGTCGCGATGGATCTCGATCGCCACCTTCGATGCTCCGCCTATGACACCGAGTCTCTCCGGACTCGAACTCGAGTATCGCGTTCTGCAGTTGTATAGCCGTGATAGCGGAGCGCGGGAAGCTACGCTCCAGGCCGATGCCGGATATGGCGAGCAGGATCTTGGATACCGCAGCTCCCTACCGATTCTTTTCCATTGTGTTCCCTCGCAGGCAGTGGTGCTGGAGATTCGCGACGAGAACAGAAGAGCATCTATCGCGTCGCTTCTGGTGGTGGATTCGCTGGGTCGTATCTACCCGCCGCAGACGAAGCGTGAACTGCCGGACCTGAACTTTCAGCCACAGATCTACCGCTACAACGGCGAATCTCTCACCCTGCCTGCCGGCACGTACACGGTTGAATACGGACGAGGCCCGGAGTACCTTCGCGAACGCCTTCCACTCCATGTCGCGAACGGTAGCGGAACACCACTGCATCTGGACCTTGAGCGGTGGATCACCCCCGCAGACCACGGCTACTACTCCGGCGACACGCACATCCACGCAGCAGGCTGCTCGCATTATGAAAGCCCAACCGAAGGCGTCACGCCCCTGGTGATGGAAAGACAGGTGGACGGTGAGGCACTTGACCTTGGATCCGTGCTGAACTGGGGACCGGGTTTCGAGTACCAGAAGCAGTTTTTCACGGGACATGCCTTACCGATGCATCACGCCGACCGTGGCAGGACGGAGACGGGAGCCTTGTTGAGGATAGATGGGCAAGAGCCTGCAAGTTCGGCTGTGGCAACGGTCAGCCCTGAACGAGCAGACGTCATTGCAGCGAACAACGGAAAGGTGGAGGCGACTCATGCAGGCATGCCGCACGACGCGGCCGCGATAGCGGCAGATCAGGATGAAGGTGTCGTCCGCTCGCTCCAGCATGCGGCCGCGGCTTCCGAGGTTGGTTCTCTCGTTCGTTATGACATCGAAGTGTCGGGCTTCCCTTCAAGCCATTGCGGACATCTCGTCCTGCTTCGGCTGCGGGATGGGCGTTATCCGGGCACACACACGATCGACGACTGGCCGAGTTGGAACATTCCAATTCTGCGCTGGGCCAAGGCGCAGGGCGCAGTTGTGGGATATGCGCATTCAGCTCACGGTCTGGTCGTAGACAGCACGGCTCTGCCCAACTACCTGATGCCCAGTTTCAACAGCATGGGGGCTAACGAGTTCATTGCAGATGTTACCCATAATTCCGTGATCGACTTCATCTCCGGCTGTGATCTTTGGCCTTTTGCCGAGCTGAATATCTGGTATCACACGCTGAACTGCGGATACGAAACGGCCTTCGCTGGCGAAACGGATTTTCCGTGCCTCACCGACGCCTGTGTGGGTGGCGGCCGCTCGTACGTGCCGCTCGCTGCTCAGGCGCAGGGAGATGATGGTTACGCCCGTTGGCTCGAAGCACTTCTTCATGACAGCAGCTACTTCGGCGATGGGCGCAGTCACCTCTTCGACTTCAGGGTCTCGGGGCAGCGGCGAAGCGGGCATCCCCTACAACTCGATGCTGCTGGGGCAGTCGAAGTGACTGCGCAGGTGTGTGCCCGCCTGGAGCCAAGGCCGGATCCGGCGACCCGTGTCATCCAGCACGCCTCCCCCTATGACAAGCCTTATTGGCACCTTGAGCGGGCGCGCATCGGCGATGGGCGCAAGGTTCCTGTGGAGCTCATCGTGAATGGGTTCGCCGTTGACAGGACGGAGATCGAGGCAGACGGCGAGGTCCGAACTGTGCACCTTCGCGCGCAAGTAACCCGGAGCAGTTGGATGGCGCTGCGGATCTACCCCTCGTCGCACACCAATCCGGTGTTGGTCGTGGTCGGGAAGAGGCCGGTGCGCGCCTCGAGGAAGAGCGCGGCTTGGTGCCGTCAGGCGGTGGATGTGTGCTGGGAGCAGAAGCGGCAACGGATCCGGCCGGCGGAGTTAGCGGCCGCCGCAGAGGCGTACGATCATGCGCGCGCGGCGTATGACCGGATCCTGGCGGAGTGCGATGCTGAGCCTCACGAAAGCACCTGAGACGGGCGCACGCAAGAGCAGCAAGGTCCTGCTACCGAGTCAGAGATTGCGCTCATCCCATGTGTCGCCACTCCGTGACCTGAAAGGCCGGACGGTCTCCCGCATTCTGTTGAACGCTGCCGCGCTTTGTCACTCCGTCCCATAGGAGCCGAAGCCCACCGACACTCTCCGGTGCTGACCAGCCAAGGCGGCCGTCCCCATACACGCGGACGGTAAGCCGACGTGCTTCCGGCGCCGCGGCATGTTGAGCGACCTCGGCCCACGGAACTACACTGCCAGCCTTTACATAGACGGGGATCTTCTCGGTCGTGGCAGGGATCGTGAACTGCCTGCCGCCCGCGACAGGAGCTCCCGTCCAAAAGTCGTGCCAGTCTCCTAGAGGAAGCACCACATTCCGCTGGGGCTCACCCGCAAACAGGGGAGCCACCACCATGCGATCGCCGATCAGGTACTGGTCGTCCACCTCCGTCAGACCAAAGTCGTCGGGGTGGTCCATTAACAGCGCGCGAAAAGGCGGCAGACCGTCACGCTGATACACCGCGAAGGCTGCTTGCAGGTACGGAAGCAGTTGCATGCGCCAGGAGATGATTTCACGGCAGCGCGCCTGCAAACCCTCCCAACCTGGGCTGAACCGACCTCCATTGTTTTGTTCGCGCTCAATCTGCTTCCACGGTGGATTGCGGATGTACCACGCGTTAACCATGGCAAGCGGCGAGAACACTACACTCTGAAGCCTACGGATCAGGTCTTCTTCGCTGGTCGCGTCACGGACCTCCGGGCACCACAGAAGGCCACTGAACCCAGCGTTCACCAGTGCCCGGATGAACTGCCGATGATCGTAGAGGTCGCTATATAGAACGAAGGGATAGGGTGCGGCCAGGGCACCGCTCGATCGCACGAGGTTGTAGGTTGGCTTCCCGCGCTGTGTGAACTGCTGGAGGATCGCGTCCTGGTACCTCAGACCAAACTGCCCGTGCATCTGCTCTCCGTCGACGCCCGAGGGGAAGCGACTGCTATCAGGGAAGGACCAACCTTCCGTGAAGTCGGAGTTGTCGCACTCATCCAGCTTGAAGCCGCTGATGCCGAGATCGATCAGCGCCCGGCCATGGTAGTTGCCGAAGATACGCCGGGCTGGATCTCCGGCGAAGTCGGGGACCAGACCGCCCCAAACGCCGATGTCGCCTGAGTGAGGCAGCAGATCACTAAAGATCGGGGAGGCCGGATGGGTAAAGGCATGTTCCCACAGGTTTACGCGGAATCCAAGATCGCCCGCATTACGAATGAACTGCCCGGGGTCTGGGAAGCGATGCTTGTCCCAGGCGAAGGTGCAGGAGTACGCATGTGTCTGCCAGCCGGGCTCCAGGCCAAGGACATCGCAAGGAATTTTGTTGGCCCGGAACTCCCTGCCGAGCGCCAGTACCTGCTGCGCATCGAGGTGCATTTCCGGCCTGTACCAGAAGCCAAGTCCCCACTCTGGAGGGAGCACACCACCACCGGAGAACAGGTTGTACCGCTGCACTGCGGTGCGCAGCTCCGGTCCCGCGAAGAGGTAGACATCGACACCCGCGCAACGGGGAATCTCGACCAAGACGCGGCTGGCCTGACCGCGGTCGTGAGCGCGCATCTTCTGCGGCGTGTTCACCTCAATCATCTCTGGAGGCACCGCTTGCTCGGGTCGCGGATGGGCTTCGCCGCAATAGAAGGTTGCGTGACGAAACGTGTCTACCAGGACGCCGTAGCCGCGAGTTGTCACGTAGAACGGCACCGGGGCGTGCGAGTCGCCGGAGTCCACCTTGGGATCGGCGTTCACGCGAATGATTCGCTTCTTGTTGCGCTGCTGAAAGGACAGGAGCTGCAGCCCGAAGCCGTACATCAACTCGTTCGCTTCCAGGGGCAGTTGCAGACCGACGCCACGCGGGCCGACCGAACCAGAGGGAGATGGCAGAGGCGGTGTCTTCACCTCGGCCAATCGGCGCATCGCCTCCAGAGCCGGACCGATCTGCCGGGCGCGCACGGGTGTCTGTGCTTCCGGTGTGCCCAGCGTCGCCTTCCAAACGCCGGGAGCCACTGGCGACCAGTTCGCCTGCTGCTGCCGGTCCGCCGGCGATGAGGGAGTCGCTTCGAGAGTCCCCGCCGTAAGCAGAACTCCGGAGGTTATCGCCTTCACTAAATCACGACGGTTGATCCCTGCTGCGCCCACGCGTTCTCCTGATCTCGGCTTGACCCTCGAGCTATTTGTGTTCTTGAGCGTGAGAAAGAGAATAGGGCAGGTCGTCCGCCTCGGTTGCGCGAGGACACAACTTCCTAAAAATTCAACTTGAACCCGAGTTGTACCTGCCGAGGGATGTTGGATTGACTTACGTTGATAAATCCAAACTGGTTGCTGGTTGGATTTGTGTTGGCTGCGCCGCGGACCGCGGTATTGGTGACGTTGAAGGTCTCGAACCGAAACTGGGCATTATAGCGCTCCGTGATGTTGAAGCGTTTGCTGAAAGATAGATCGGCGAGAGGTGCGTTGGGGTTGCGAATGTAGCCGGACTGGAACGGCGTAGCGCGAAGATCGAGGTTGGCACTGTTGATGAGTTGCCAGGCAGGATTGCTGCAGCTAACCAATCCATTGTGCGCCGGGTTTGGCTGCAAACTGGTGCCGTTAAGCTGCCGAACACATGGGTTAAACCAGGTGTTGAAGCTCTTCTGAACGAGGGTATTGGGATCCTGTATCGGATAGGCGGCGCCATTTAATCCGGTCGGAGCTCCCGATTGAATTGTCTCGATGTAATTAAGTTGCCAACCGCCGATCAGAAGTTCCGTTGGGCGGTTGACGCGCGCCCCAAACGCGTGCCCATGCCCGAACGGCAGCTCGTAGACGGCGGAGATCACGAGCCGCTGAGGACGATCACTGGCAGAGAGATTCTTATAGGGCGCGGCATCCTGGTTGTTCAGAAAGGAAACTGCCTCGAGGGTCTTGGACCAGGTGTAACTGCCAAGAATGGTGAGGCCATGAGAGTATCGCTTCTCGATCGAGACCTGAGCCGAGTCGTACCAGATTTTTCCAACGGACTCCTGCCCATAGTTCACGCCGAGAAACTGAGGATAAGGAAGCAACAGCTGCTGACGAGAGATCGTCGCCCCATTGAGATTGGTGCCGGGTAGCAGACCTGCGAAAGGGTTTGGAACACCTTGACCGAGGTAGGCAGCGGCGGTGCTGCTCCCTGCCGATGTCCTTGCCTGAGCGATCTGAGCATTGGTCAGAACGTTCAGGTTGCGGGAGCTTCCAGCCTGGTTGTCGTTGGTGTTGATGTTGACTGTTCGGCTGCCGACGTATGCTGCGTCAAGCTTGACGCTGTAGGGAAATTGCTGCTCGATGCCGAAGGAATACTGGTGCACGTGCGGAATATTGCGGTTCACATTATTAAAGATGATGCTCTGCCCCTCAAAGGTCGCCAGGCCGAGGGAGCTGCCGGTGGGCTGAAGAACTGTCGGAAAGGGATCATTCAGGGGCGGAGCCGCGGGATTGTTTCCCCGGGGCCGAAAGTTGTCCGCGGTTGTGCCACCGGCGATGTTTGTAGGTATGTATGCAGTGTCCTGTGCGAACCCCTGGGCAGCCCCGAAGGCAGCCTCGGGCAGATAGAACATACCGTATCCGCCTCGGACGATGAGCTTGTCATTGACCCGATAGACGGCTCCGACGCGTGGCTGCACGTGATTCAGTTCGGTGTTGAAAGCGCCGCTTGGATCGCCGTTAGCTCCGGCGAACAACAGGCCGCCCGTTAGATTCGCGCATGCAAGACAGTTCGATCCACTGGATCCTTTTACCGCAGCCGCCAGCGGCGAAGGAGTGTTAAAGGCGAAGCCGCGGTTTTGGCGATTCTGGCGCTCGCTGGGCGACCCCTCGATGTCATAGCGGATGCCGAGATTCAAGGTCAGCCGCTGCGATACCTTCCAGTCGTCCTGGAGGTAGGTTGCGTAGTAACGCCACTTATATCCAAGCCGCGGTGTGTACTGGATGATGCCACTCGACGGAGCTCCGAGCAGCATGGAAGCTACTGCTGAACCCTGTGTTCCGGTGACGGCTGCCGTTGGGTTGAGTTGAGTAAAGCTAGGGCTGAACGTGAAATCGCCGCCACCGTAGACGAAGGAACCACCGCCGGTGTTGTAGCGGAAATCACGGAGGTCGGCGCCTGCATGCAACGAGTGCTTCCCGTAGACGAGCTGAACGCTGGGCTGGAACGCGATGGTGTTGCTGATATTGAAACGCGGGTTGCGTGTGCCGGCATCGGGGATGCTGGTGTTGCTCAGCGTGAGGCGAGGCGGCACAGGAACAAAGCGAGCGCTGTTGAAGGCTGACGAGAAGCCGAGGGTTGTGTCGTCGAATCCGAACACGCGTTGCCGGTCTACGGTCTCGTTGTAGCGCGTAACCGAGGCACGGAGGTCCATCACGACATGCGCATTGAAGACGGTAGTGGAATCGATGACGCCATTGTCATTGACGCGAGCCAGGGGGTCCTGCGCGTCAAGCAGAGGACCGGTGAAGTTTGCCGATCCGTTGTCTACCTGATTGCGGCGAGCATGGGCGTAGCGGACATAGATGCGCTCCCGAGGTCCGAAGTTCTGATCGACTCGGCCGATCCAGTTTCGGAAGTGGTCCTGACTGAGGTTGGCACCGGTGTTGTAGTTGCTGGAGGTTGCGCCAGCCGCGCCTGAGTTGGGGGCGGGATAGGCTTGGGCTAATTTGGCACCCGAACTGGCGGAGAGACGTGCTGCCGGAATGATGTTGCCGGGGAATGGGTCGCGGATGCAGCACTTGCCGGTTGCATCGAGACGCGTCGTGTATGGATCGTAGATGATCGGTTCGCCAGCAGCGGAGAAATCGCCGCTGCGCTCAGCCACTGTAATCGTGCTGGTGAGAGAAGGCGAAGGTGAGGCTTCGTGATAGTTTTCAACGGCGAACATGAAGAACGTACGGTCCCTGGCGTTGTAGATCTTCGGGATGCTGAGCGGCCCTGTGAGGGCGAAACCGTACTGGTCGAGAGTGTGCCCGCCGAGGTTCGCCTTGGTGACCGGATCCACGGCGTAGCGGGGAGTGTTAGAGACCTTGTTCGAGATGCTGTTGGCGTCGAGTTGGTAACGGCGGAGAAAGTCGTAGACGGTGCCGTGATACGTGTTTGTGCCGCTCTTAGTAGAGATGTTGAAGATGCCTCCACCGGTGCGACCATACTGGGCGTCGTAGAAGTTGTTGACGATCTTAAATTCCTGGGTGGCGTCAACCGTAGGGATATAGGCGACGTTCTGATTCGCGTGGGAGCGGTCACCGGCTGTATCAGAGACGGCATCGTCCGGCGCACCGTCGATGAGAAAGGCATTGGTCTGACGTAAGCCGCCATTAATTGAGAAATTCGCATTGTCGCCATTGTCGAAGGGGCGAGTGAAGGACGGATTGCCTTGAAACGTAACGCCAGGGACCAAGTTCGCTAGTTGGAGGGGATTGCGTCCGTTGAGCGGGAGCTCGGTAACGCGCACATTGTCGATCAGTCCGCCGCGGCTGGCTGTTCCCTCATCCAGTATTGGCGGCGCATCACTGACGGTCACCACTTCGGAGACCGCTCCCACTGGAAGAGCGAGGTCGACGGTCAGCTTATCGGCGACGTGCAGCACCACGTTGCTCTGCTGCGCGGTCTTGAAGCCTGGTGCGTCAGCAGTGATGGTGTACCGGCCTGGCGCCAGGAATGGGATCGTGTAGTTCCCATCGCCGGAAGACTTCACCGTAGTTACGGTGCCGAGGTCGATATTTCGCGCGATCACTGTGGCATCTGGGATGGCGGCGCTGGAGACATCCTGGACGCGGCCGTTCACCGTCGCGCGGACCTCCTGTGCGCGGCTTGTGAGCGGGGCCATGAGCAAGAGGGTGGAAGCTAAGATTCTGGCTGCGGCTCGTCGGGTGCGAATGAGAATCATACTTCTGACCTCTCGGAAGGAGATGGATGCGGAAGGCAGCGATTGGAATCGGTTCCAACCATGACTTGTAGAAGACGATGCACTTTCGCAAGAACTGGTGTCAAGTGGTTTCTACGTTTTTAGGCAGTAGAAGCGGGCCTCGTTAGCGGGTTCTTCTTGACAGGCTGAAGGTTGAAAGCTAGAGTTCGACTGCCAGCGCTGGAACCGATTCCAAGCAGTTCTTGTGAGGTCAGGGACATGGTGCGAGCACACCTTCATGGAAAACAATCTAAAACGGGGGTTGCGATGAATCGATGGTGGCGATGGAGGAAGGGGGCGGCCGCTGTGTCCCTCTGCGCCCTTGCAATACGGGCGGCAGCACAGGCGCCCTCGGGGCCATCTGGGCCTCTGCGGGCGAAGCCTGCAGGCAGTTCCGCCTCAGTGGCTTCTGATCGGGTGCAATGGAGCCCCGACGCGGCTGCGATGCGGCTGCACATGGTCGGCAACGCGCATATCGATGCTCCCTGGCTTTGGCCGCTGTCGGAGGCAAATGCGGTAGTCCACAGCACCTTCCGTTCCGCACTGGACAGGATGAAGGAAGATCCCGAACTCACCATGACCACCAGTTCGTCGCAGTTTTATGAGTGGGTGGAAAGCAGCGATCCGGCGATGCTCGACGAGATCCGGAATCAGGTAAAAGCAGGACGATGGAATCTTGTGGGTGGCTGGTGGGTGGAGCCGGACGTCAACATACCTAGCGGGGAATCACTGATTCGTCAGGGGCTTTATGGTCAGCGCGTTCTGCAGCGCATCTTTGGCCGGCGGGCGGATGTAGGCTACAACCCGGACTCGTTCGGCCATAACGGCAACATGCCACAGATGCTGAAGCTTGAGGAGATGCCGTTCTATGTTTTTATGCGGCCGAACGCCATAGAGAAGCCCGAGATCAAGCAGAATCTGTTTCTCTGGCAGGGCATCGATGGGACGCGCACGCTGACGTACCGCATCCCGCTTTCTTACGACGATCCCGGGGACGTGCGAGGTCATATGCAACGGACGGTCGCAGGGCTGGCAGGTCAACCGGAGCGTACCGACATGGAGTTTTTCGGCATAGGCGATCACGGCGGCGGCCCGACCAAGGAGAACCTGCGTTCGATTCGGCAGATCCAAAAAGAGGCCGGCGCCCCGAACATTTTCTACTCGACACCAGACCGGTATTTTTCGGAGGTAGCGCCGCATCTGCCGAAAGAGATCCAGGTCTATACCGGAGATCTCCAGCATCACTCGGTCGGCACGTACACCGGGGGCTCGGAGATCAAGAAGTTGAACCGCACCACTGAGGCAGCGCTGCAGACGGCGGAGAAATTCTCCGCGGTGGGATCGGTCGCTTGGGGAGCGGCATACCCGAAGGCGGAGTTCGCGAAGGCGTGGCAGCGGGTGCTGCTGCTGCAATTTCACGACAGCATGGCCGCGACCACACTACCGGAGCACGACGAGGCCGTTCGCGACGGCTTTGGTCGGGCTCGCGACATCGCTACGGAAGCACTCTACGGTTCATTACAGCGGCTCGCGTGGCAGGTGCCCGCAACGGATCCTGACTCGAAGTATGTTGTGGTGTTCAACCCGCATGCCTGGCCGGCACAGTTAGACGTTGAGTACGACCTTGGATGGGAGAACGGCACGCCGACACGTGTCGAAGATGAGGCTGGCCGGGCAGTTCCCTTCCAGTGGATCCCGGCAACGGCGGTGGTGAACCATCGTCAGCGCCTAGTCGCGCAAGTTGAGGCGCCTGCACTGGGGTACCGGCAGATCCGCGTCCGCAAGGCAGGCGCGGAGGAGACCTCTCCGGTCGGGGGTCCGCATGCGGGGGGCGATGTGCTCGAGAATGAGCATCTGCGCCTAACCTTTGCGCCGGGTGGAACAGTCGGCCTACTCGACAAGGACACGGGGCGCGAGGTGTTCCGCGGTGGACAGACGGGCATGCGGGCTGTGGTCCTGGACGACAATAACGATACCTGGGCGCATCGGGTGCGCGCCTACGACAAGGAGATTGGCGAGTTCAGGCGCAAGGATTTGAAGGTGATGGAGAACGGACCCTTTCGAGCGCGCGTCCGTGAGGTATCCAGCTATGGCGCTTCTACCTTAACAGTGGACTGGATGCTGTATGCCGGCAGGCGCAAAGTAGACATGCGCATGGCTCTCGACTGGCATGAGCACCTGAAGATACTGAAGTTCTCATTTCCCGTAGACGTCATCCGTCCGGAAGCAACTTACGAGATCGCATATGGTGCACAGGCTCGAGACACCCGAGGGGAAGAAGACCCGGGGCAGCGATGGATCGACGTAAGCGGAACGCAAGCAGGACAGCGGTATGGTTTAACCGTGTTGAATAACGCGAAATACGGGTATAGCGTGAGCGGCAGCGACATGCGGGTCTCAATCGCACGCGCTGCCGTGTATGCCAATCACGAGCCTAGCGAGCTGAGGTCTGGTATTGACTACACCTGGATGGATCAGGGCATGCAGACCTTTCAGATGGAGCTGATCCCTCACATTGGAACCTGGCAAGAGGCAGGGGTTGTACGCGCGGCCGAGGAGCTCGTGACCGAGATCCCCATCGTGTATCAGGGTATTCATCCAGGTCTCCGTAAGGGAGCGGATTCGTTCCTTTCGGTGGATGCACCCGACGTGGTGGTAGAGGCGGTAAAGCAGGCCGAAGACGGCGAAGACCTGATTGTGCGGTCGTACGAGACGTCCGGCCGTAAGACGACCGCAACCATCACCCTGAACTTCGCCGGGACGCGGTGGACCGGAGAGTACCATCCCTTCGAGATCAAGACGCTGCGCATCGACCGACACACGCGCAAGGTTACCGAGGTGAATGCCCTCGAGGATCCCCTTCGAAACGATCGCAAACGGACATGGGCACTGAGGTGAATCGCTTGCTCGTGGGCGTTGATATTGGGGGCACCAAAACGGCTGTAGTCCTCTCGAAAGAGCCACCGCACATCCTTTGGCGAGCTGAGTTTGCTACCTTACCCCAGCAAGGACCGGAGCACGCGCTTAGAAAGATCACAGACCTTATGCGGCGAGGGCTGGCTGAGAGCGGCGGCGATCTGAGTTCCATTGGCGTAAGTTGTGGCGGACCGTTGGACCGGATCCGCGGGATTGTTCAGCGCCCACCCAACCTGCCCACATGGGATGGCGTTCCAGTGAAGGCCCTACTGGAAGGCGAATTCGGCGTGCCCTGTGCCCTTGAGAACGATGCCAATGCCGGAGCAGTGGCCGAACACCGATTTGGCGCGGGCCGGGGGTGCAGGCACCTCGTCTTTCTTACCCTAGGTACCGGCTTGGGAGCGGGACTGATCCTGAATGGAGAGATCTTCCGCGGTGCCAGTGGGATGGCCGGAGAGATAGGGCATGTGCGCCTGACCGATGGCGGACCCCACGGCTATAACAAAGCTGGATCGGTGGAGGGTTGGGCCAGCGGAGGCGGAATGGTGCAGCACGCCGCTGAGACGATTCGGACGGCGATCGCATCCGGCGAGCCGACAACCCTTGCAGACAGGCTGGCTACGCTGACGGCGCGCGACATCGGTCTGGCGCTGGTGGAAGGAGACGCCGTGGCTGCTCGGATTGTGGAGCACACCGGCTGCCGTCTGGGTCAGGCGCTGGCGGTACTCGTCGACATTCTTAATCCTGAGCGGATCGTGATTGGCGGCCTCGCGCTGCGCTTTGGCGAGCATCTTCTGGAACCTGCACGCAGAAGCATGCAAGCAGAGGCGCTACCGTCGTCGGCAGCAGCTTGCTCCATACTCCCGGCGGAACTCGGCGAGAGGATCGGTGACGTCGCGGCGATTTGTATCGCGATGGACCCACACGGTGCTGAGTCGATCCACTCTGGTGAAGACGCGGTGATCTGGTGATCGATGGGCATCGACTGTCTTGGCCGTAGACCTGTTTCTTGGGAAGTTGGCCTCCCCGTCTCGGTCGCCGGCAATCGGACTCAGCTCGTGGCACTTGTAACCGAAATCACTTGACCTCCTGGAGTGACTCGCCACAGGAACCGCGATGAATCAGCTCCACGTTCAGAGTTACCGCTTCGCACTGTCTGTCTCTGGTCTCAAGAGCTTCGAAGATCATCTCGGCGGCCCGGGTGGCGATGCCGACTACGGGCTGCCGAACGACGCAGATCGGAGGGTCGAGCGCATCGGCGAGCTCGAAATCATCGTAGCCAACCAGGGCCACCGATCCCGGTATAGCAACGTTCGATTGCCGCAGGATTTTATAGGCGCTCACGGTGATCGCGTTTTTGATACTGAAGATCGCGTCGATACGGCTCCGGCCTTGCAGGTATGGGAGCAATGCCGCTTCGGCAGAGGAATAGTCCTGTACCTTGAGCTCAGCGAGGTACGGGAGTTTCGCCGATCGCACCACGTCACGATAGCCCCGCACGCGCCTTTTGCTGGTGAAGAGTTTGCTGTCTCCCCCCATGCAGAGGATTCGCTTGTAACCGCTGCGCACCAGGTGCTCTGTTGCCGTTCTCGCGCCGCCATAATTGTCACCGAGGACGGCTGGCAAACGGTGACCTGGGAATGGCCGATCGAAACAGACGACCGGAAATCCCGCATGTTTGAACATGTCAATCTCGGCCTTGTCGGATGGCGCCAGGATAAGGCCGTCGATGCGCCTTTGGATGAGTGTCAGCACCTGCTCCCGTTCCCGTGCTGGAAGGTTATCGGAAGCGGCCAGCAACACCAGGCTGCCGTGGGCGCGCGCGACCTCCTGGATGGCTGCGGCCGCTGCTGAAAAGAAGGGATCCGCGACACTCGGAATGATCAGACCGATGGTTTTGGTACGCGCACCTTTCAAGCTCCGAGCCGCTTGGTTGGGGTGATATCCGAGCTCCTCGATTGCCTTCTGCACAGTCGCCATGGTCCTGGGGCTGACGTTCTGGCCTCCGTTGATCACCCGCGACACAGTAGCGGCGCCTACGCCCGCGCGGCGCGCAACATCCATAAGAGCTGGAACGCTTTGAGCCCTGGTGACCATCGGATGTCAGGCGGCCTTTCTCAAGCAGGACGATAGGTGTTCGCAGCCACACGTTTGTACCATACGCGTAGCCAACAAACTTACACCTGCCTGTCGCAAAGCCCTGCCCCAGTCGCTGGTCCGTGTGAAGACGGGTACCGGCATGCGGGAGGTCTTTCAACTTCTGCACGCGCAGCTCGCCCGGTCGCGCGAGAGCAGGGCGGAGTTGCGGGTCGAGACCAGCCAGTGAAGGGCCCCCCCCCGGGGTACCCCCTCCTAAACTCTCCAGGTGCTAGAACTTAGAGGGTTCGAGGCGCGCAAATCCGTCCAACTAAAAGGCTTAGCCGCAAAATCGTCATAACACAGGAGATAGCGGCCTGGTAGGCCGGGGGCTCAGGGGTTTACTTCCTAATAAGTATAGCTAGCGGTAAGGGTAGTTACGCCAACAAGATCAGGGGATTGCTGCGGTCCGGGGCACTCGGAGTTCCCTCGGGTGGGTGTCACGCTGCTGACGCTCGAAGGGGTAGCGAAGAGCAATGAAGAAGAGCACCAGCAAGGCGAGGCACTTCATCTGGCCAGCGAAACGTACGTCTTGGGTGATGAGGTAGTTCTGTGCGGTGAACAGGATGAGAAAGCAGGTGAGAGCCACGGAGACGGCTCTCCGGTAGGGAGTATGACACAGGCTGTCCACGGCGAAGAGCGTGAGCATCGCCCATGGTGCATACATGTGTAAGAGCGTGTAGTCGTGTGACACCGGGGGGAGAAGGACCGAAGCTACGGAGATGGAAAGAACCTGATTGACCGGAGGCAGATTACGTATCCGCAGAAAGTAGGCGAGTATTCCTGCTACCGCAGCTATCACGAGGTAAGGGACGATGATGCGATGGAACGCATGTGGTCTTTGGATTACGACAAATGGCAGCTTCAGTAACGCGAAGAGAGAGTGATCCATTCCACTCTCCATTGGGTTGAACTGGAAAATATAGATGTTCTCAAAGGCGGTAACACCGGCCTGAATACCGCGGTAGGCTATGCCGATGGTCGGACCCAGAATCCATAAGGAAGCAATTGACGTTGCAAGTAGGACAGAAATTCCAAAGAACAATTGCTTGTACTGCTTTTTAGCAAGAGTAAGACCGAGATAGACGAAGGGAAACAGCTTCATGGAAGCCGCGAGGCCAAAGCATGCAGCCGCCAGGTATCCGCGCCCTGTCGCATAAGCCCAAAGCCCTAGCGCAAGAACAACGAAAACCATGACCTCCATGTTCGCCAAGAACAGCTGGAGCATAACGGGATAGGAGAGCAGAAGGATAGGTGCGGTGAAGAGGATGGCAGAGCGAAGCGCGATGCCCCGCTTGACCAGAGCTCGCGCGAACAGGCCAGCGGCCATAGTGAAGGCCAAGTCGCTGAAGCCAAGAAAGATCCCGAGGGAGTGTGGTCCCGTGCTGTAGAAGACTTTATAGATCAGGGCGATGGGAGCGGGGTAGTTGAAGGGCCAGTTCAGAGGAGCATAGAACGCGGTCTGGTGGAAGAGGTGGAAGCGATTCTTGAAGACTAGAAAATCGAAATGGTAGCTATAGGCCTGGAAGAAAGGGCTCGAATACGGATAGGTGTCGAGGTGGCGAATGTCGCGGAAGTAGGCCGTCGTTATCCAGGTGAGTGCGCTAAGAAGAAGCTCTCCGAACCAGAAGAGCCAGAGGATGTGCGGCAGAGCCCTGTGTCGCTTGCGCGAGGCAAGGGCAGTCGTGGATAGGGAGGTTGAATCCGTCATGGGAAAGATCGCGTTTCCTTCGAGCGCCGGCTGATTCGGACTGCCGCCGGTGAGATGTATTGCGAGGTGGGGAGGGGGCATCTCGATGTGAGTTTATATCGAGCGGTCGGGTGTGGGTGGTCTCGCGCTATGCTTGGGTCTTCGCTGGTGATGGTGCGGCAGCAGAGCATGGCATGGCCGACAGGCGGAGGGGAGTGACGATGAGGGATTGGAAGAGGGTTGCAGGGGCGGTTTTGCTGTGTGGTCTGGCTGCGGTGGAGTTGAGGGCGCAGGGGAGCGATGCGGTTCCGGATGCGCCGCCGTTGTCGCTGGGGGCGGCCTGGTATCCGGAGCAGTGGCCGGAGTCGCGGTGGGATGCCGATCTGCTGCTGATGCAGAGGGCACATGTAACGTTTGTGCGGATCACGGAGTTTGCGTGGAGTGCGATGGAGCCGAGCGAGGGCCGCTACGACCTGACGTGGGTGGAGCACGCGGTCCGGGCGGCGGAGCGGCACCACATCCAGGTGGTTCTGGGAACACCGGGGGCGGCTCCTCCGGCATGGCTGACGCAGAAGTATCCGGAGACGCTACGCACGATGGAGGACGGGCGCAAGGACGAGCACGGCAATCGCGAGCAGTTCAACTTCACGAACGCGAAGTATCGCGAGCTGGTGGGCCGGATGACGGAGAAGATGGCGGAGAGGTTCGGGCATGACAAGAACGTGATTGCGTGGCAGATCGACAACGAGCTGGCGGCGGAGTCGTTTGACGCGGACACGAAGCGGCAGTGGCAGGACTGGCTGAAGGCGAAGTATGGGACGCTCGACAACCTGAATGCGCGGTGGACGGCGGCGTACTGGAGCGAGACGTATTCGGACTGGAGGCAGATCCCGATCGAGACAAAGTATGGCAATTCGGGGCTGCTGCTGAACTGGAAGCAATTTGTAACCGACACGTACCGGAGCTATTCAAAGCTGCATCTGGAGGCGATCCGGAAGTACGCGGAGCCGCGGCAGAAGATCACGACGAACATGATGGGGTGGTTTGACGGGTACGACCACTACAAGGTGGCGCAGGATCTCGATTTTGCATCGTGGGACGACTACGTGGGAACGGGTCATCTCGATACGGTTCGTAACGGAATGGCGCACGATCTGACGCGCGGCTTTCTGCATAAGAACTTCTGGGTGATGGAGACGCAGCCGGGATCTGTGAACTGGTCGGCGGACAACAATGCACTTGACAAAGGCGAGGTGCGCGCGATGGCTTGGCACGATGTGGGCCATGGGGCGGAGGCGGTGAGCTACTGGCAGTGGAGAAGCGCGCTGAATGGGCAGGAGCAGTACCACGGGGTGCTGGTGGGAGCGGATGGGACACCGGTGCCGCTCTATCCGGAGGTCGCGCAACTCGGGGCGGAGTTCCAAAAAGCGGGGCCGGCGCTGGCGGGAACGACTGTGGAATCGAAGGTGGCGGTGCTGCAGGACTATGACAGCCGGTGGGCGATCAACTGGCAGCGGCACAACAAGGCGTTCGATCCGGTGGCGGAGCTGGTGTCGTACTACGGACCGCTGCGGGGGCTGGTGCGATCGGTGGATGTGGTGGCGGATGTGTCGCCGCTAGCGCCGTACAGGCTGGTGGTGGCTCCGGGGCTGAATGTGCTGACGCCGGCGGCGGTGAAGAACCTTGAGGCTTATGTGCGGGGTGGAGGTCACCTGGTGCTGGGGCAGCGATCGGGCATGAAGGATGAGGACAACGGACTGGAGGTGCAGCGGCAGCCCGGGCCGCTGGGGGAGATGCTGGGGGGGAGGGTGGAGCAGTGGTATGCGCTTGATAAGGCGGTGCCGATCGAGGGTAAGTGGGGCAATGGAATGAGTAACTTATGGGCGGAGCAGATGAGCGCTTCGGCGAAGGATACGGAGGTGCTGATGCGGTATGGGAAGAGCAACGGGTGGCTGGATGGGCAGCCGGCGGCGGTGACGCGGAAGGTGGGGAAGGGGAGGATCACCTACATCGGGGCGGGGCTGGATGAGACCACGATGGCGGCAGCGGCGAAGTGGATGACGGAGACGAGCGGAATCGACGCGGTGTGGCCGCAAGTGCCTGAGGGGGTTGATGTTTCGGTGCGTTCGGGAGGTGGGAAGACGGTCTATATCCTGATCAATTTCGCGGGGGAGGCGAAGACGGTGACGCTGCCGAAGGCGATGGAGAATGTGCTCGATGGGACGAAGGGGGCGAGTGTGACTCTGCCGCAATATGGGGTGGCTGCCCTGCGGTAGGAGCGGAGAAGGGCAAAAAGAAGCGGTTCCGCGTGGTGCGGAACCGCTTTTTTGTGGTCAGTTTGTGGTGAGGCGGGTGGTTATTGGAGTGGGATTGATTGAAGTGGGATTTATTGAACTGTGACTTTGGTGGTGAGGGGGAGGTCGCGGGAGGAGGATCCGGCGGAGACGGTGTAGTCGCCGGGGAGGATCTGCCAGTTGTCGGAGGCGGTATCGAAGACGGAGACGAAGAGCGGGTCGACGGTGAGGGTGACCTCTTTGCTCTCACCGGGGTTCAGGAGGACGCGCTGCCAGGCGACGAGGCGGCGGAAGTTCTCACCCGAGGCTGAGGGAAGCTGGATGTAGAGCTGGGCGATCTCGGTTCCGGCGACCTTGCCTGTGTTCTTGACGGTGAAGGTGGCGGTGCGGGCGGAGGCGTCGGCGGTGAGGCCGGAGTAGGTGTAGGTGGTGTAGGAGAGGCCGTGTCCAAAGGCGAAGAGAGGCTCCTTCTTTTCGGAGTCGAACCATTTGTAACCGAAGCGAGCACCTTCTTTGTAGGGGACCTCAAAGAACTGCTTGGGATCGTTCTCGCGGAGCTTGGCGTACTCGATGCCGAAGACCTTGGGGTGGGGGAGGTCGGCCTCCGACTTCGCGAAGGTGATGGGGAGTTTGCCCGAGGGGTTGACGGCTCCGGTGAGGAGGTTGGCGATGGCCTGTCCGCCGCCGATGCCGGGGTACCAGGCCTCCATGATGGTGGGGACGGAGGCGACCCAGGGCATGGAGACGGGGTTGCCGGTGATGAGGACGACGACGGTGCGCGGGTTGGCTTTGGCGACGGCTTCGATAAGGGCGTCCTGGTTATTGGGAAGGGCGAGTGTGGGGCGGTCGGCGCCTTCGCTCATGAACTGGTCTACGAAGACGATGGCGACCTCGGCGGACTTTGCGGCGGCGGCGGCAGAGGAGGGGTCGGTGCCGGCGTTGAAGTTGATTTTGGCATTGGGCAGGTGCTCGCGGAGGTAGCGCAGGGGGGAGGAGGGGAAGTAGACGGGCTCCTGCCACTTGGTGGGGGTGCCGGGGGCGATGGCGCTTCCGCCGGGGGCGTCGACCTGGGCGGAGCCTCCGCCGGAGAGGATGCCGACGTCAGCGTGAGCGCCGATGACGGCGATGGTCTTGAGAGATGGGCCGAGAGGGAGAACGGAGTTCTCGTTCTTGAGCAGGACGATCGACTCCTCGGCGATGTGCTGGGCGTCGTCGCGGCCTTTGAACGGGTCGACCACCATGCGGGGAGAGGGCGGGTTGTCGACGGCTCCGGAGGCGAAGAGGCTGTGGAGGATGCGATGGACCATGTCGTCGAGGCGTGCTGGTGGGACTTCGCCGGACTGGATCGCTTTCTTGAGGGGGGCGCCGAAGTACTCCTCTCCGGGCATCTGCATGTCGAGGCCGGCCTTGGCGGCTTTGACGGTGGTGTGGGTGGCCTCCCAATCGGAGACGACGAAGCCGGGGTAGTTCCAGCTGCCCTTGAGGACGTGGTTGAGGAGCCAGTCGTTTTCGCAGGCCCAGTCTCCGTTGACCTTGTTGTACGCGCACATGACGGAGGCGGGATGGCCGAGGCGGATGCCGATCTCGAAGGCGAGCAGGTCGGACTCGCGTGCGGCCTTGTGGTCGATCTGGGCGTCCATGGTGGTGCGGGCGGTCTCCTGATCGTTCATGGCGTAGTGCTTGATGTCGCCCATGATGTGATTTTGCTGGACGCCCATGATGACGTGGCCGACGGTGGTGCCGGCGAGCACGGGATCTTCGCCGGGGTACTCGAAGAGGCGGCCGTTGCGGGGGTCGCGGGCGAGATCAACGCCGCCGCCGATGGACTGGTTGTAGCCCTGGGCGCGGAGTTCGCGGCCGATGACGTCACCGTAGAGATGGGCCGCGTCGGGGTCCCACGAGGCGGTGGCGCCGAGGACGGACGGGAGCAGAGTGGAGTAGCGGGACTGCGGGGCGGACATGCGAACGCCGACGGCGGAGTCTGCCTGCTGGATGGAGGGAATGCCGAGGCGGGGGATGCCGAGGACCTGGCCGGCGCCGCCGTTATTGTCGGCGGGAACGGGATCGCCTTCGCGCAGGGGGCCCCAGCCGATGCCGTGCACGAGTTGGATTTTTTCGTCGAGCGTGAGCTGCTTGAGGACGAGGTCGGCGCGCTGGTCGGGGGTGAGGGAGGCGTTCATCCAGGGGAGCGACTTGAGGTCGGTCTTCGGTTTGTTTGTCTGGGCGGGCCCGGCGATGGCAGCTGCGGTGAGGCAGAGGATGGTGAGGAGTCTGCGGAGGATCATGGGGGCGGGTTCTCTCTTGAGTGGATGGAGCTTGTGCGCTGCTTTGAAGATACGGGAAGTAAGGCGGGGGCAGATTTTTTGGTAGAGAAGCGGGTCTCTTCGCTGCGCTCAGGATGACAAGGTGAGTGAGATGTCGAGGGAGAGGTTAGGGTGCGACTACCTCGAGCTTTGCGTTGGAGGTGAGGTCGTCTCCGGTGTGGGTGAGTTTGCGGGTGGAGTCGGACCAGTGGAGGTGGGCGGTTCGGGAGGTTCCGTGCTCGTAGGCGTAGGTCTTTCCGTCGTCGTCGTAGAGGTCGAAGCTGCCGTCCGCGCCGGGGTAGATGCGGAGGGTGGCGATGGTCTGGGTGTCGTTGGTGCTCTCGACGGCGGAGCCGAGGGGGAGGATGGAGCCGGCGCGGACGAAGAGGGGGATGGTGTCGATGGGTGCGGTGACGGTGATGGTCTGGCCGCCGTGCACGCGCTCGTTGGTCCAGAAGTTGAACCAAACTGTTTTCTCGGGACCTTCGGGGCCGGCGGGGAGGTAGACGGAGCGCGAGGTGACGCCCTGGTCGGTGACCGGGGCGACGAGGAGTGCGGGGCCGAACATGTACTCGTCCCCGATATTTGCGACGTTGGGATCGGAGCCGAAGTCCATGAAGAGTCCGCGCATAAAAGGGGCGCCGGTGAGGTTGGTGGAGCGGCCGAGCGAGTAGATGTAGGGCATGAGCTGGTAGCGGAGGCGGAGGTATTTCTCGAGGATGGGCTGGGCCTGTTTGCCATAGGACCAGACTTCATTCTGCTTGCGCGACCCGTGCGAGCGGAAGTTGGGCTGGAAGGCACCGTACTCGAACCAGCGGGTGTAGAGCTCGGGGTAGTCATCGTAGCCGCCGACGTTGTCGCGGGCGTCGGTTGGGTCGAGCAATGGTGGCCGCGAAGGATGGTGCGTTGCGGGGAGGTACTGCCAGCCGCCGATATCGGTCGACCAATACGGTGTGCCGGAGGCGACGAAGTTGATGCCGGTGGGGACCTGGCGTTTGAGCGTGTCCCAGTTGCCGGAGATATCTGAGGACCAGAAGATGGCGCCGTTGTGCTGGGCGCCGAGGTAGGCGTCGCGGGCGAGGATGAGGGCGCGCTGGTGGGTGTCGGCGCGCATGCCGTCGTAGAAGGCGGCGGTGTGGAAGAGGGGGAAGACGTTGAAGAATTCGGTGCCGGGGCCGATGTGCCAGAAGCTGCCGTTGGGAGGGAGGTCGGGTTCGGTCTCGTCGGCCCAGAAGGCGTCGAAGCCCTTGGCGATGTAGTTTTCGCGGATGATGGACCAGTACCATTTTGCTGCTGCGGGGTTGGTGGTATCGATGTCGGCGCCGGCGCGATCGTAGGGCAGGCCGTTGGTGGGGGTGCCGTCGGCGAGGGCTTCGAACCAGTTGTTCTTGAGGACGGTGGCGTAGTAGCGGGAGGCGGGGACGAAGCGCGGCCAGACGCTGATCATGGTGTGGAAGTTCAGGGCGTGGAGATCGCGGTTCATGCCGGCGGGGTCGGGCCACTTCGCAGGGTCCATGTCCATCTCGCCCATCTTTGTGTAGTGGAACCAGTCGATGACCAGGTCATCGATGGGGAGGTGGCGATCGCGGTAGCCGTGGGCGACGGCCATGAGCTCGGCCTGGGAGCTGTAGCGCTGCTTGCACTGGATGTAGCCGAGGCGGATTTTGGGGGGATGGGCGTGTCGCCGGTGAGGAGGCGGTAGCCGGTGTAGATCTCGTCGTAGTTGTTGCCGGCGATGACGAAGAAGCTGACGCGCTGGCCTACATCGGAGAGCCAGGAGGTCTGGTCGTTGAAGCCGAAGGCGACGGTGGTGCGGGAGGGATTGTCCCAGAGCAGGCCATAGCTCCTCTTTGTAACGACGAAGGGTACACATACGCTTTGGCCGGAGGGGGCGTTGTAGTCATGGGCGCAACGGACGACGTGGCCGCGGCGGTCAAGGTAGCCCTCCTGATTTTGGCCAAGACCGTAGAAGTGTTCATCGGGCGGTGTGCGGAAGGTGGCGCCTACCTCCAAGAAGTCGTGGTCATGCGGGCGGCGGTCGTTGAGGATCTGGGCGTTGCCATCCTTGTGGTTGGGCACGGACATCTGCCAGCCGTTCATGTGCAGGAGCGGCTTGCCGTCGGCGGTCTTGATGTCGAGGCCGACGCCGGGGGTGCTGCCGTTGAAGAATTTGGCGATATCGGCCTGGGTGCCGGTGGGGGTGTAGGGCTTGCCTGCGGGAGAGACGGTGGCGGTGAGGCGGTCGGATTGGAGGGTGTCTCCGGTGGAGGAGGTGGATGCGCGCCAGCCGGCCGGGGCGGGGTGGGCGAGGATGCCGTAATCAGGGGCGGCGAGGGCGTCGGCCTTGCGGAGCGAGAGGGTGACGCGGAGGATGTTGGGGGCGTAGGGCTCGAGCATGACGGTGGCGTTGCCGCGGGAGAGGACGAGCGGCGGCTGCTGTGCGAGCGCGGGGAGGGGAGCCAGGGCGAATGGGAGGAGGGCGAGGAGTTTGCGGGGGAAGAGGCGGATTCGCGGGGAGGCTGGGGGCATAGGTGATCGCGATGTTGCTGGAGCCGGGCGCCACGTATCTTAGGGCTGAGACGCGATCCATCGTACGCAGAAAACCCTTTTAGTGGAAGCAAGTTCGGACGCGGCGGCTTTTACAAGCTGGGCTGAATGTGGTGAGATAGCCAACTATGAAAGCGAAGAGGTTGGCGCGGGCGGTGTGCGCGATATCGATATCACTGTGCGTGTTGGGGAGTGCATGGGGGCAGGGGCGCGACGCGACGAAGGTGGATGCGATGGCGTTTCGGCGGGCCGAGCACTTGCGGCATGGGATCAATGCGAGTATCTGGTTTGCTCAATCGCCGCGGGACTACACCGTGGAGCGGCTGCGGAGCTTTACGACCGAGGATGACATTCGGCTGATGCGCCGGATGGGATTCGACCATGTGCGGCTGTCGATCGATGCGACGCCGCTAGCGGAGTGGGAGCGGAGCCGGGACGGGGTGACGCCATTCATGACGGAGCTCGATCGGGTCGTGAAGGCGATCACGACGGAGGGCATGGCGGTGATCGTCGATGTGCATCCGGAGAGCGACTATAAAGCGACCCTGCTGCACGGCAATGGCGGGGTGCAGAAGTTTGCTGCGCTGTGGCGGGCGGTGGCGAAGCACTACGCGGGCACGGATCCCGAGATGGTGTTCTTCGAGATGATGAATGAGCCGGAGCAGGACGATGCGTTCCGGTGGCAGGGGATCGAGGCGGCGGTTGCGCGTGGCATCCGTGATGTGGCGCCGAGGCACACGATTCTTGCGGCGGGGGCGCACTACTCCGGGCTTGAGGATCTGCTGATGCTGCAGCCGCTGGCGCTCGACAACGTGATCTACACGTTCCACGACTATGAGCCGTTTCCGTTTACGCACCAGGGGGCGACGTGGACGGATCCGGCGGTGGCTCCGCTGCGGGATGTGCCGTATCCGTCGACGCCCGAGAATGTGGCGAGAAACGAGGATCAGGAGCCGACGCTGGCGGGGCGCTTCTTTGTGGAGCAGTATGGACTGGCGCGGTGGGACGGGGCGCGGGTGGATGCGAGCGTGGCGTTTGCGGAGCGATGGTCGAAGGAGTTTGGGGTGCCGGTGTACTGTGGCGAGTTCGGTGTGCATCGGCCGTTTGCGGACCCGAGGGCGCGGGCGAGGTGGATCGAGGATATGCGGGTGGCGCTGGAACGGCATCATCTGGGGTGGGCGATGTGGGACTACCAGACGAACTTCGGGGCGGTGACGAAGAAGGATGGTGTGACGACACCGGATGAGCAGGTGATCCGGGCTCTGGGGTTGAAGGCGGCGAAGTAGGTTGATGTTGTAACAGCTTTAGATCGTGTTGGGATTCAGGAGAGATGAACGATGAGTTTTCGCACGAGATTGCTTTCCCTGGGTATGGCCCTGCTCTGCGTGACCACAGTGTCTGGGAGGATGGAGGCGCAGATGGCTGCACCGGAGTTGGCGAGTCAAAGTTATGGGCCGTACAGCGGGCGATTCCTGTTTGGCGGGCGCGGGTTAGAGAGAGCGGTACCGGCTGAGGTCCGCATGCTGCAGGCGGATGTGCCATGGACGATGTCGCTGTGGTTTGAGGAGGGCGAGGGTGCGCCGGGAAGTGTTTTGCTGGGGGGAATTGGGGATCCGGCGGAGGAGAGCTCCCGGATGCTGGCGCTGGTGGATGGGCGGCCGGCGCTTCGACTTGGCGTGGGGAACCAGATGGTTGCGCCGGCTGCGCTGGCGAAGTCTGGGTGGCACCAGATCGGGGCGACGTTTGACAAGCAGAAGGAGCACCTGTTCGCGGACGGGGTCGAGGTGGCAACGGGTGAGTTGGCGTTGGCTCGAGTGCTGCCGAAGGTGGTTCTGGCGCCGGTGGCGGAGTCCGATGTGCCGGCACGGGTGGTTGCGGGCTTTCAGCATTTTGGAGGTCTGATCGCGGGATTTGAGCTGACGCCGGGTGCGATGACGGCGAAGGAGATGCGTGAGCGGTTTGCGCAGAGGCCAGACTTTTCGCTCGTGGAATACACGGACGGATCGCCGGCGTGGCCGACACAGAGGAAGGGGACTTCGGGGTACTTCGAGCCGCAGGATCCGTCGCTGATTCCACATAGTCGAGCGCCGTTCTCAAAGCCGGTGGCGAAGCCGCTTGGACCGGTTCGCGAGACGCTCGAGAGTACGGGTGAGAGCCGGTGGACGGTTGCTGCCAACTGGCAGCTGACAGCGGCGCCGGAGGTGAAGGCGGCGGGTAAGCCGGCTACGGGGGAGCAGATCTCTGCGGCGGGTTTCGACGCGAAGGGGTGGATGGCGGCGACGGTGCCGGGAACGGTACTGACGACGATGATCGATCGCGGGGTGTATCCGGACCCGGACTTCGGGTTGAACAACATGGCGATTCCGGAGAGCCTGAACAAGCAGGACTACTGGTACCGCGTGGAGTTCCCCACCCCGAAGGACGCGGCAAAGCGGCGCATGGGGCTAACGTTCAACGGGATCAACTATGCGGCGGATGTTTGGATGAACGGGAAGGAGCTGGGACGGGTGAAGGGGGCTTTCATCCGCGGGACCTTCGATGTGAGCGGGATGCTGCGGGCTTCGGGGGAGAATGTGCTGGCGGTGCGGATTTCGCCGCCGCCGCATCCGGGAGTTCCGCATGAGCAATCGATCAAGGCGGGCGCCGGCGATAATGGCGGGCAGCTTTGCATCGATGGGCCGACGTTTGTGGCGACCGAGGGATGGGACTGGATCCCCGGAATTCGTGACCGAAACAGTGGCTTATGGCAGGACGTGGTCCTGAGCGCGACCGATACGGTTACGATTGGCGATCCACAGGTGGTGACGAAGCTGCCGCTCCCGGAAATTTCCAGCGCCGATGTAACGATCAACGTTCCGGTGCGGAATGCGGGGGGTGGACCGGCGACGACGACGTTGACGGCCGCGTTCGAGGGCGTGACAGTGACCAAACAGGTGACGCTGCCTCCAGGCGAGAGCGTCGTGAGGCTGACGCCCGCGGAGTTCTCGCAGATGCACGTTTCGCAACCCCGGCTGTGGTGGCCCAACGGATATGGCCAGCCGGATTTGTACCATTTGAAGTTACAGGTCGGCGCTGGGGGCGGAGGTGGCGCCTCGGATCACAAGGAACTGGCGTTCGGGATTCGGGAGATCACGTATGAGCTGGGGCTGTTCGAGCCATCCGGGCACCTACGGCGCGTGGAGATTAACCCGACGCTGGCGCATGAGCGAGGCGAGCAGGTGGTGGACGTGACGCATGACGGGATGCGACCGACGGCGGAGGGATTTGCGGCAACGTTGACCACGGCGGGGCTATCGTCTCCTGCGGCGAAGCTGGTGACGAACGAGCCGGGCATGAACGACCTTGTGCTGAAGGTGAATGGGGTGCGGATTGCGGCGCGCGGCGGAAATTGGGGCATGGACGACTCGCGCAAGCGGGTGAGCCGGGAGCACCTTGAGCCGTTCTTCCGGCTGCACCAGGTCGCGAATGTGAACATCATCCGGAACTGGGTGGGGCAGAACACGGAGGAGACGTTCTTCCAGTTAGCGGACGAGTACGGGATGATGGTGTGGAACGACTTCTGGGCGTCGACGCAGGACTGGAACGTGCAGCCGGACGATCCGCAGCTGTTCGTCGACAATGCGCGGGATGTGGTGAAGCGCTTCCGGAATCATCCATCGATCGTGATGTGGTGCGGGCGGAACGAGGGTGTTCCGCAGCCGGTGTTGAACGAGGGTCTGATCCAGACGTTTGCGGAGTTGGACGGGACACGCTATTACTCGCCGAGCTCGAACCGGGTGAATCTGCGTGACAGCGGTCCTTATATGTACAAGGACCCGACGTTTTACTACGCGAACAATCGCGGATTTTCGGTGGAGCTGGGGATCTCGTCGATGTCGACGATTGAGAGCTTCCGGGCCTCGGTGGCGGAACCGGATCGGTGGCCGATCAGCGATGCATGGGCGTACCACGACTGGCACCATGGCGGGAACGGCGACGTGGCACCGCTGATGCAGAAGATCGAGGAGCAGTTTGGCGCGGCGACGAGCCTGGAAGACTTCGAGCGCAAGGTGCAGATGTTCAACTACGTGGATCATCGGGCGATCTTTGAGGGATTCAATCAGCATCTGTGGACGCCGAACAGCGGGCGCATGTTGTGGATGACGCAGCCTGCGTGGCCGAGCAACATGTGGCAGATTCTGAGCTCGGACTACGACACGCAGGCATCGTTTTACGCGGTGAAGAAGGCGTGCGAGCCGCAGCATGTGCAGATGGACCTGACGAACGGGCAGATTGCGGTGGTGAATACGACGAGGTCGCCGATGGGGGGAGCGACGGTGCGGGCGCGGGTGTTTTCGCTCGATAACAAGCTGCTGCAGACCCGAGAGGGCAAGGTGGATGTGGTTGCCAATGGGATGGCAACACCGCTGCAACTGGATCTCGCGCCGTTGATGGATGGCGGGAAGATGGTGCTGGTGAAGCTGGAGTTAATGGATGCGAGCGGGAAGACGGTCTCGGACAACGTGTACTGGTGGGGCGCAACGGATGCGGCCTACCGCGCGATGAACGAGATGCCGAGGACGAAGCTTGAGAGTTCGGCGACGGCGAGGCGGGACGGCGCGGAGACCGAGGTCACGCTGAAGTTAACGAACCCGGGGAAGGCGGCGGTGCTGGCGGTGAAGGCTACGACCGTGAATGCGAAGACCGGCGAGCGGATTCTGCCGGCGTACCTGAGCGATAACTATGTTTCGCTGATGCCGGGGGAGAGCCGGACGATTGCGATTCGGTATCCGCTGAGTGCGGTGAAGGGGCCGATTTCGGTTGGGCTCAGGGGGTGGAACGTGGTGGAAGGCAGGGTTGCCGTGAGCGGGGTAGAGTAGCGGCAAAGGATTGCGCGAATAGTAGATAATGGCTTGCGCGGATCTGCGCGCGGGAATGCCTGCGCGCAAAGTGCAGCGAGAGACCGCTTTGAAAGCGATGATTCCGAGGGAGAGTAACGGATGGCGATGACAGCGCAGAGCACGACGGACTACGCGGGACCGGATCTGGAATCGACCAATGTGCGGGCGATGTCGATCGCGACCATGCTGTTCTTCATGTGGGGATTTCTGACGTGCCTGAACGACATCCTGATTCCGCACCTGAAGTCGATCTTTCAGCTGAGTTATGCGCAGGTCATGATGGTGCAGCTCTGCTTCTTCACCTCGTACGCAATCTTTGCGTTGCCGTCGGGGAAGCTGGTGGAGTGGGTCGGGTATAAGCGGACGATGGTGGTGGGGCTGCTGGTGATGGCGGCGGGCGCACTGCTGTTTCTTCCGGCGGCGAATGCAGCTTCCTTTGCGCTATTTCTGGGCGCACAGATTGTTCTGGCGGCGGGCATTACGGCGCTGCAGGTGGCGGCGAACCCGTATGTCGCAAACCTCGGGCCGCAGCGAACGGCATCGAGCCGTTTGAATCTTTCGCAGGCGTTCAATTCGTTTGGAACATTCCTGGCGCCGTTTTTCGGATCGGTCGTGATTCTGAGTGCGATTCCGGCGACGAAGAAGAGCTTTGAGGGGTTATCGACAGCGCAGGTGCAGATCTACCGCATGCAGCAGGCCTCGTCGGTGCGCCTGCCTTACGCGGGCATCGCGGTGGCGCTGATCGCGCTGGCCGTGGGGCTGGCGCTGATCAAACTGCCCTCGATGAGCTTCACGCAGGAGATCCGGCCCGGCGAGCTGGACCAGACGGTGGTGGCACACGACAGCATCTGGCGGCACTCGCAGCTGCTGCTGGGCGCGCTGGCGATCTTCCTCTATGTCGGCGCGGAAGTTTCGATCGGGAGCTTTCTGGTGAACTACTTCGGTCTGCCGGAGATTGGGAACCTGACGGAGAAGACGGCAGCGCTGTACGTATCGCTGTACTGGGGCGGAGCGATGGTGGGCAGATTCGTCGGCTCGGCGCTGCTGACGAAGTTCCGCACGGGCGTGGTGCTGGGGCTTGCCGCACTGGTGGCGATGCTGCTGGTGCTGGCGTCGATGTTGACGTTCGGGCATGTGGCGATGTGGACGATCATCGCGGTTGGGCTGTTCAACTCGGTGATGTTCCCGAGCATCTTCACGCTTGGGCTTGAGGGGCTGGGGCCGTTGACGAGCAAGGGCTCAAGCCTGATGGTCGCGTCGATTTTCGGCGGGGCGGTGCTGCCTGCGCTGCAGGGCCTGTTTGCAGACCGCATCGGTGTGCACCACGCGTTTGTGCTCCCTGTGCTCTGCTACGTGTACATCGCGATCTTCGGGTTGACACGCGCTCGGTCCATCCACGAGCAGCGGCGCCACGACGCGAAGTATGCCTAGCGTTTCGCCATCCGTCGACCCGCGAGGCAAGGGCGTGTGCGGCGGCGGCGGTGGACTCGCGCACGATGGTTTGGCTGCGGCGGTTGCGAAGGGAGCGCGCAGAGAGGTTGGGGCGGTACTTGAGGCGTTCGGCGGCGGCGAAGATGCGGTCCTGCGTAGATTTTGGGATGGATTGCGCGGCGGGCGCGGCGTTAAGAACGCGCGGGATGGCAGCGGTGGAGAGGCCGAGATGGTCGGCGAGGTTTTGAGGCTGATAGGGGAGGGCCGGCGAAGAAGATTCAGGTGCTGTTGGGGAGGGCGACGGGGATCGATCTTTCGAGGGCACCCCTGGAGTCTGCCATGGAATCCAAAGGAGAACCAAGTAGAAGAACTAAGCGGGACGTGGGCTTGACACTTGCTTTCCCTGACGAGCAGTATTTTGCTTCAGGTAAACGAATGTCCAGGAGCCGCCGAGGCATGGCGGACGATCGACAGTGTCGCATTTTGGAGGCAGTATGCAAAGAGTACTTGTGGCGAGCAGCGGTGTTTCGCGCCTGGTGTGTGTGGTGGCGTTGGCGGTGATTTCGATGCTGTCGGGGCGGGCGCTTGCGCAGTTTAACGCCAGCCTGAGCGGTACGGTGCAGGACTCGACTGGAGCGGTGATTCCGGGCGCCACGGTGACGCTGACGAATAAAGCGACCAATCAGGTCCAGACGGAGATCTCCAACGAGACCGGCTTTTACCGTTTCGGATCCCTGCCGCCGGGTGAGTTCACGGCAACGACAAGCGCGGCGGGATTCAAGGCGAATACGTTGAGCAGTGTGAGCCTCCTGGCCGAAACACCCCGCAATCTCAACATCACTCTGGAGACGGGAGGGGCGAGCGAGACGGTGACGGTGAATGCGGATGAGGTGCCGGTGCTGCAGACCGGAGACGCGAGCATTCGGACGACAATCAGCGATGCGGAGATACAGCGGCTGCCGACGTTTGGTGCGAACCCGTATGAGTTGCTGCGGACCGCACCGGGCATTACCGGAGATGCGGCGCGTGCGGGAAGCGGCACGGCCAACTTCTTACCCAACGGAGCCGGGCCGGGCGGATCGAGTTCGGGGATCTTTCAGACGGAGAACCAGACGCAGATTTCTGCTGACGGACAGCGCGTTGCGAATAACAATTACACGCTCGATGGTGTGAGTGTGAACTCGTTGAGCCACGGTGGATCGGCAGTGGTAACGCCAAACACCGAGGCGCTGCAGTCCTTGACGGTGGTTTCCACCTCGTACGATGCCGCCGATGGACGCAACACGGGCGCGCAGATTAAGTCGGTGACGAAGAGCGGGTCGAACGACCTGCACGGGTCGTTATTCGTCCTCTACGACGAACCTGGTCTGAACTCTTTCAACAAATGGGGTGGACCAACGAATGGGCCCAGGCTTCGGGTATCCAACAAACAGCGGACTTATGCTGCCTCGCTGGGCGGTCCGATTATCAAAAACAGGCTATTTCTGTTCGGGTCCTACCAGGGGTTTGGTCAGGCGAACGGTGGTGGAACGGCGGTGGGATGGGTCGAGACCAATCAGTACCGGTCGACGGTACAGGCGGCGCGTCCTGGCAGCGTGACGACGCAGATTTTGAACAGTGCAGGCGTGCAGCCACGAATCATCGCCAATCTCAGCCGCGGCTGTGAGGATTTTGCGGCGAATCAGGGCCAGTATCCGGGCCAGACGGCGACGAGCGGGCGATGGTGCCAGACGGTCAACGGGGGGATCGATATTGGATCGCCTACGCCTGGGGGAGCCTCGCAGATAGGTGTCTATCCAAGTGCGACCGCACCGGGCAAGGGTCTGCCAAGCGCACAGGATATCGGGGGCGGTCTGGACGGGGTTCCGGATTTACAGTATGTGCAACTTTCCGTTCCGGGTCACAGTCGCGGCAACCAGTTCAACGGACGGGTCGATTACAACCTGTCACAGAAGGATGTGATCGCGGGGAGCACGTACTTCACGAAGCTCGACAGCTACGGTTCTGCGAATCCTAACTCGCGGCCGCAGGGCGATAACCCGTTCAAGCCTTTGAACTCCGCTGCAACCTTGATCTACATCCATACCTTTTCGCCGACCATCATCAATGAGTTGCGCGGGAACTTCACAAGGTTTTTCGACAACGGAATTGCGGATGGCGGTGGCATTGTGAACTACGGAATTCCCGAGGCGCACACCGAAGGTCTTCCGCTCAACAGTATCTCCTTCGGGGTTCCGCGAGGCACCGGATCCTTCTTCGCGCAGAACACGTACGCGGTGCGCGATCAACTCAGCAAGACCTTCGGAGCTCATAACGTGCGCTTTGGAGTGGAGCTACAAAGGGAGCAGGACAACGACAATACGGTGCTGGCAAGTGTGCGCCCGGTGTACTCGTTCCGTGGTTTGTGGACCTTGGCGAACGATGCTCCGGTGTTTGAGGGCGTTATCGCCAACCCAAACACAGGGGGCGCGCCGACCATCGGCAACCATTTCCGCTCGGAGTACTATGCCGCTTATGTTCAACATGACTGGAAGGTGACGCCACAATTCACCTTGAACACGGGTATCCGGTGGGAGCTATTTACACCGCTTCGCAACAAAGATTTCCCGCTGAACTACCCGGTACTCGGGCCGCCGGGCAGTGAACTTTCGGGATTGGCGCTGCGCCCTCGGGATCGGCTCTGGAATCCTCAGTACAAGAACTTCGGTCCCAAGGTTGGCTTCGCTTACAACCCCACTGCGTTAGCGGGGAAGATGGTGGTGCGCGGCGGGTTTGCCCTGGCCTATAACCATCTGGATTTTGCGCTCTTCAGTCCGGCGCAGGCGGATAATGGCCCGGGGTTAGCGAACTATGGTCTCTGCTGCGGTGACTCCAATTCACCCTTTGCCGCAGGCTCTATTAAATACTCTGTAGGCACCAGCAACTCTGTCACGAGTTATCCCATCAATCCAGCACTCGCCACAGGAACGGGAGCGAATGGTTTTCCGAACAGCTTCAACGGGGTAAGCCCAAACATTGAGGTTTACGGCGCTTTTCCCAATACCAAGATTCCTTATAGCTACCTGTACTCGCTCGAGACCCAGTTCGAGTTGCCGTATCAGATGACGGCGACGGCCGGTTATGCGGGCAGCCTCGGACGGCACTATGCGCGGCTAGTGCGCCAGGGATTTCTGTACCCTGCCAAAGGCGCGGCTGGAGGCAACATTTACGAAGCACAAACAGATTCTGTGATGGCTTATAACGCGTTGAATCTGCAGCTGCAACGGCACATGAAGAACAATTTCACCGCGTCCCTTGCTTATACGTATTCGAAAGATCTCGATCAGGTCTCCAATGGGGATGGAGCTAACGGTCTCGCAAACCAGACTGACCCCGCACACAACCGCACCGAGTATGGCCCCTCGGATTTCGATGCGCGCCATCACATTACGGTCACGGCACTGTGGGAGCTTCCTCATGTTCATTCCGATAACTTCCTTGTAAAGGCCGCGGCGAATGGCTGGCAGGTCAACGGGATTGCAACTTATCACACCGGCTTTCCCTACACCCCCGTCCTCTTCGATCTGCAGCGGGTTGGCACCGATCCGAACGCGGATGTGCCCAACCCAGTGCGGCCGCTCGGACAGACGAAGGCGGCTGGATCGAGCTGCTCTACCGACGCCTATAAGAGTGGATCGAACTTCGCCGGCGGCGGTCCGAGCTACTTCAACACCACTCTGCCGGTCGATGCGAACGGCAAACCGATCGCAAGCGCCTATGTGGTCGGGATCGGGCGTAACAGCTTCCGTGGACCGTGCTACACGGATGTGGATATGAGCGTCGCGAAGGAGTTCACGTATGAAGGCTTCGGACACAATTCGCTTCTACGTTTCCAGGCAAATGCTTTCAACGTATTCAACATCCTGAGTCTTGCGCCGATTCGGAACGGAAACAACGACGGGGGCGCCCTCATCACGAGCGCGCAATTCGGTCAGTCTTCCGGTGCGAACGCAGGGCGTGTGATCGAATTCCTGGCGCGTTTCCAGTTCTGATTAGAAACGCCAGAGCGCCTTACCTACTCGGCAGCGGCGGACTTCGCTCGCTGCCGAATTTATTTGATCCAACATGTGATGAATACCGGCTGCACTCAGTGGGAGATCCTATGTTTTGGAATGGACGGCGCGCTTTGGCCTCGATTGACCCTCGTTTTCGCATCGCGTATGTAGTCCTTGCCGCCGTCGTAGGGTCTTCCCTCTTTAATGGTAGTTCTGCGTATGCGCAAAGTGCGGAAGCAGCGGCGGAGACTTTTACGGTCGACATGAAGGGGGCGACGACGCCGTTTCCGCATTTCTGGGAGCAGACGTTTGGGTCGGGTCGGGCGGTGCTTTCGCTGCGGCAGAGCTACCGGGATGATGTGCGGACGGTGAAGAAGGTGACGGACTTCCGGTCGGTGCGCTTCCACGGGATCTTCATGGATGAGGTGGGGCTCTATGATCCGAACGCGGTGACGCAGAATCCGGGGCAGGCGGTGGTGGCTCTGAAGGAGGAGTCGCCCTATAACTTTTCGTACGTGGATCAGATCTATGACGGTCTGCTGGAGAGGGGGGTCCGGCCGTTTGTGGAGATGAGTTTTATGCCGAGGAAGATGGCGGCGGATCCGAACCTGACGCAATCCTTTTTTTACAAGCCAGTGGTCTCGCCGCCAAAGGATTATGCGTTGTGGGACGCGATGATCGCCGCGTTTGCGCAGCACCTGGTGGAGCGGTACGGGATCGAAGAGGTGGCGACGTGGGACTTCGAGGTTTGGAATGAGCCGAACCTGGACTTCTGGGGTGGACGGCCAAACATGCCGACGTACTACGAGCTCTACGATCACACGGCGCTGGCGTTGAAGAAGGTGAATCAAAGGATCCGGGTGGGTGGGCCGTCGACGGCGCAGGCCGGATTTGTCGCTGAGTTTCTGGCGCATTGCAAGGCGAAGAATGTTCCGGTGGATTTCGCATCGACGCACGTGTACGCGAACGATACGGCGAAGGATGTGTTCAAGACGGACGAGCAGATCTCGCGGGACCAGATGGTATATCGCGCGGTGAAGAAGGTGCATGAGGAGATCGGGGCATCGGCCTATCCGAAGATGCCGCTGATCTTTTCGGAGTACAACGCGAGCTATGCCAATGAGCCGGACGTGACCGATTCGATTTACATGGGGCCGTGGATGGCGAACAACATACGGCTGTGCGACGGGCTGACGGAGTCGATGAACTATTGGGCGTTCTCGGACGTGTTTGAGGAGCAGGGTGTGGTGAAGACGCCGTTCTACGGGGGCTTTGGCCTGGTGGCGGCAGACGGGATCCCGAAGCCTGCGCTGAACGCGTTTGCGATGCTGCACCAGCTCGGGAACCAGAGGATCAAGGTGGCGTCGGCGAATGCGCTGGCGACGCGATCCGATGATGGATCGATCGAAGTGGCGTTGTGGAACTATGCGCCTCCGTATGGAACAGGGGACAGGTATACGCCTCCGCCGGCGCAGGTGGGCGCGGCGAAGAGCTTCACGGTTAAGTTCGCGGGGGGGCGGAAGGATGCTGCTGTAGTGGTATGGCGGCTCGATCAGGACCATGGCAATGTGGTGAAGACGTTCGATGCGATGGGGCGTCCGGCGACTCCGTCCAGGGAGCAGATTTTGTCGCTGCGAGCTGCAGGCGCGCCTGCACCGGAGGAGAAGAGTAGTCTCACAGATGGGGAATTTCGAATCAGTATTCCCCCTCAGGGGCTTGTTCTTGTGAAGGTGCTGGATGGGCGATGAGCGCGTGGGTGAAGCAATCTGCTGAGATTAACCTGAGGGCTGGTGAGGACCGCGAAGGATCGCAAGACGAAGCGGATGATGATGAGTGGTGGGGAAGAGTCGAAGAGGATCACACGGCGGGACGCGTCGAAGCTGATAGGCGGTGCGCTCGTATCTTTGAGCCCGGGGATGCGACTGTCCGCAGCCGTCCGTGGAGCTGCGAAGGGAGCTGCAAAGGGAACGGCTGCAGCCGCAACCGTGGCTCCGTCGGGCCAGGAGGCGCAGCTTACACCGCAAGCAACAACTGATGTTTCCGGTCTGTCTTCGCTGGAGACGAAGGCTGGATTGACGGCGGAAGACGTTGCGTTTCTGGAGGAGCTGGAGCGCCGCGGGTGCCTCTATTTTTCGGAGCAGGCGGGACCGGCGACAGGGCAGGTCCTGGATCGCGCGGTGAACCGGACCTCGACCGGAGCCATGGACCGGAGGCGTCCGGCGAGTATAGCGGCGACGGGGTTTGGGTTGACGGCACTGTGCATCGCGGACAGCCGCGGATTTATGCCGGGCGGAAGGATCCGGCAGCAGGTGATTCAAACGTTGGACTTTCACCTGAACCGGCTGCCGCACCAGCACGGCTTCTTCTTCCACTACAACGATGTGACGACGGGGCGGGCGCTGAGTTGGAGCGAGGTGTCCTCGATCGACACGGCTCTGCTGATGTGCGGCGTTCTGACCTGCCGGGCGTACTTCGATACGGACGCGCGGATCTACGACCTGGCGACGCGGCTGTTTGAGCGGGTGGAGTGGCCATGGATGATGAACGGGGGAACGACGTTCAGCATGGGGTGGCACCCGGATTCGGGATTTATTTCGACGCGCTGGGATCACTACTGCGAACTGATGATGATCTACCTGCTGGCAATCGGGTCGCGGTCCCACCCGGTCCCGGCGAGTGCGTGGGATGCGTTTGCGCGGCCGCGCATCCACTACGGGCCGTACAACTACATCTCCGGACGCGATCCGCTGTTTGTGCACCAGTACAGCCACGCGTGGTTTGACTTCGGAAATGTGCGCGACCGGTATGCGGACTACTTCGCGAACTCAGTGACGGCGACGCGGGCGCATAAGGCGTTTCTGGCGACGCTGCGGCGCGGATACAACAATGATTACTGGGGGGTCACGGCTTCGGACTGGCAGCATGGATACACGGCGTGGGGCGGGCCTCCGCTGATGGGGCCGGTGGATGGATCAGTGGTGCCCTGCGCGGCGGCAGGGTCGCTTCCGTTTCTGCCGAAGGAGTGTGTGCGGGTGCTGCGGGCGCTGTACGACCAGCATGGTACGGACGCGTGGGGGCGGTATGGCTTCTGCGACGCCTTCCATCCATCGCAATACTGGTACGACCCGGATGTGCTGGGGATCGATGTCGGCATCGGCGTGCTGATGGCGGAGAATCTACGAACGCGTTTTGTGTGGGACACGTTCATGAAAAATCCGGAGCCGCAGGCGGCGATGCTGGCATGCGGGTTCAGAACCATCTAGCATTTGGCAGGGTGAGGCTACCAGCCGAGGGTGCCGGGCGCTCCTTTGAAGGGTCCACGCAGGTGTGAGGTGATCCATCCACCGTAGAAGTCGCCGGGCTGCGCTTGCACGCGCTCGCCGTCGACGGTGCACTCATCGACTTTGCTGGCGTAGAAGGCAAGGTGATCGCGAAGGGCGAGATAGCTTCGGGACGGATCGGGATAGCTCCAAGCGGCGGCTGGAACGATGGGAGTGGAGGGTGCGGGATCTCCGCTGGGAAGGTGGGCACCGGTGAGATCGATGTTCCAGTAGGTGGCGCTTCCTTTGAACTCGCAGAAGCTGCCGCGGCGTGAGGAGGGGCGAAGGAGCTGCATGAGGATATCCGACTGCGGGATGTAGAAGACGGGTGGGTGGCTGGTCTCGAGGATGCGCAGGGCGCGGGTGGAGTCGGCAATCACGATGCCGGCGTGGGTGATGCGGAGATGCCGCGATGTGGGTTCGAGACGGGGTGGGCGGGGGTAGTCCCATACGGACTCGGTGGAGTCGGAAGAAGGTTTGGATGACATCGAAAGCTCCCTTGGGTTCAAGGTTAGACTGCTGCTGTGGGAGATGGCGAGGTTTGCGGTGCGGGCGATTCGATCTGCGGAAAAGCGACTGGATGCGATGGACAGGCTGGGCGATATGCTGCACTTCCCTGCTGCTGTGAATCTGGGAGCGACGGTGAATGTGATGGCGACGATCGCGGTGACGTGGTGGATCGAGCCGCGCTATCCGCAGCCGTATGCGGTTCTGGTGTGGATTGCGCTGGTGCTGGCGCTGAATCTGTTGCCGGTGTTGGTGCTGCGGCGGACCATGCGCGCGGAAGAGCCGATGCGGCGGCTGGGAGAGATGGATTTTGTTCGCGATCAACACCGATTTTCGGATTGGGTGTACCTTGCGGCTTCGGCGAACATGGCGTTCTGGATCCTGCTGGCGTGGAGCGCCTTTGCTGTGCGGCGGAGCGCGGCGACACTGGGCGTGATGGAGGTAGTGGCGTTCCTGGCGACGTTCTCGCCGGTGCTGCTGCGGCCCTTGATGGCGGAGAAGTAGCGGCTGCTGGAGCTACTCTGCGGCGAGATCCTTAGAGGGTGGCGGCCCAGTTTCGATGAGGGCCAGGAGGGCTGGTTCGTCGAGGATGGGAACGGCGAGGCTGGCGGCTTTATCGAGCTTTGACCCGGCCTCTTCGCCGGCGACGAGATAGCTGGTCTTCTTTGAGATGGAGCCGGAGACGCGGCCGCCGGCGGCTTCGATCTTCTGCTTGGCGACCTCGCGGGTGAGCGTCGGGAGGGTGCCGGTGAGGACGAAGGTTAGGCCTTCGAGGGTGGTGGTGGTGACACGCTTTTCCGCGTGCATGGTGAGGCCAGCGTCTTTGAAGCGCCGGATAAGATCGCGATTATGCGGTTCGGCGAAGAACTCGACGATGGCCTGGGCGACGCGCGGGCCGACCTCGTTGACGGCTTCGAGCTCCTCGGCGGTGGCGGCGATGAGGGCGTCGATCGAGCCGAAGTGCTGGGCGAGGAGATGCGCGGTGCGCTCGCCGACGAAGCGGATTCCGAGGCCCAGCAGGACGCGTGGGAGCGGTGCGGATTTGGAGCGCTCGATCTCGTCGAGCAGGGCCTGTGCGGATTTTTCACCGATGCGGTCGAGGTTGAGGAGATCCTGTTTCTTGAGGTGATAGAGATCGGAGAGGGTGTGGACGAGGACTTTGCGGGCAGGCGCGGCAGCGCTGTCTTTGGATGCGGATCGAGACGCTGAACTGGACTCGGAGTCCGCAACTGATTGCTCCTCTTCGGAGGCTTCGTCATCGATGGTGCCGGCGGTCTGGCCGAGGAGCTGCGCGACCATGGCGTCGCCCAGGCCTTCGATGTTCATGACGCCGCGGGCTGCGAAGTGGAGGAGCTCTTCGCGCAGGCGGGCGGGGCAGTTGGCGTTGATGCAGCGCCAGTCGACCTCGCCCTCGGCGCGGACGAGCTCGCTCGCGCACTCGGGGCAGTGGGTGGGGAAGACGATCTCCTGCGATCCGCGCGGGTGCTGTGCGTCGTCGACGACCTGAACGATTTTAGGGATGACGTCGCCGCCGCGTTCGACCTCGACGAAGTCGCCGATGCGGACGCCGAGACGGGCGATCTCGTCCGCGTTGTGGAGCGTGGCGCGGCTGACTGTGGTTCCGCCGATCAAGACGGGTGTGAGCGCGGCGACGGGTGTGAGCTTGCCGGTTCGGCCGACCTGGAAGAGGACTCGCTCGAGACGCGTGATGCCGGCGCGTGCGGGGAACTTACAGGCAATCGCCCAGCGTGGCGCTTTTCCGGTGAAGCCGAGGCGACGCTGCTGGGCGACGGAGTCGAGCTTGATGACGACGCCGTCGATCTCATAGGCGAGGGTGTCGCGAAGGGGTTCGGCGGCGGTGATAAAGGTGAGGACCTCATCCACATCCTTCGCTGGGCGGGCGTGCTGGTTGACGCGGAAGCCGCAGGTCTTCAAGGCTTCGAGCGATGTGGATTGGTGGGGGAGAAGCGGGCTGCCAGCGGGATCGAGGAGGAAGTAGGCGTAGAAGTCCAGACGGCGCTGCGCGACGATATTGGGTTCGAGGGTGCGGATGGTTCCCGCGGCGGCGTTGCGCGGGTTGGCGGCGGGGGCCTGTCCGGCGGCTACGCGCTCCTCGTTGAGCTTGCGAAAGGCAGACTGTGGAAGGACGACCTCTCCGCGCACCTCGAAGGATTGCGGAAGGCCGGCGGCGCGCAGCTTTGCGGCGGAGATGCTGAGAGGGACGGAGCGGATGGTGCGGACGTTTGACGTGACGTCCTCGCCGACAGTTCCGTCGCCGCGGGTGAGGCCGCGCAGCAGATGGGCGGAGCCGTCGGTGTGCTTCGCTGTGGATTTATTTCCGGCGCGAGGGCCGTAGTGCAGGGCGAGCGAGAGGCCGTCGAGCTTGAGCTCACAGACGTAGCTCGGGTGCTCGGTGGATGGGAGGGCGTCGCGAACGCGTTGCTCCCAGGCGCGCAACTCGGCCTCGTTGTAGGCGTTGTCGAGCGAGAGCATAGGGCGGGAGTGCGGCGTCTTGAGGAAGCCGTCGCGGGGCTTGCCGCCGACGCGCTGCGTGGGCGAGTCGGGCGTGACGAGATCGGGGTGCTCGGCTTCGAGGGCCTTGAGGCGATTGATGAGCGCGTCATACTGGGCGTCCGTGAGCTCGGGCGCGTCGAGGACGTAGTAGAGGTGCTCGTGATGGCGGAGCTCATCGCGGAGGGCCTGGATCTGCTGGTCGGGTGTGGGCGCGGTGGGCATGAAGGGAGAGTACGGAGATTATAAAGAGCGAGGCGGTATGCTGGGCTGCGGAGACCATGAATGGAACCGGTGACACACCTTTTGACGGGCGCGTGCCTGGCGCGGGCGGGCTTCAATCGCAGGACGGCCTACGCGACGCTGGCGATGACGCTGGCAGCGGAGGCGCCTGACCTGGATCTCGTGTGGTCGCTGCGTGGTCCGGTTGCCGGATTTGAGCACCATCGCGGATGGACGCACAGCCTGATCGGCATCCCGCTCGAGGCGGCAGTGGTTGTGGGGGCGGTGTGGCTGTGGCACCGGTGGAAGCTGAAGCGTGAGCCGGAGCGAGTAGCTGCTGCCACCGGCGAGATGCAGGGGGGACGCGCGCGGCGGGAGAGGCTTCCGGTCCGGTGGGGGCTGCTGTATCTCTTTGCGGTGATCGCGCTTCTGAGCCACCTTCTGCTGGACTGGACCAATAACTACGGCTTGCGGCCGTTCTTTCCGTTCAATCCGCGATGGTATGCGGGGTCGTTTGTGTTCATCTTCGAGCCGATCATGTTTGCGCTGCTGCTGATCGGGCTGGTTGCGCCTGCGCTGTTCGGCCTGGTGGGGAGTGAGGTGGGGGTGCGGAGGGAGCGGTTTCGCGGGCGTGGGTGGGCGATCTTCGCTCTGGTGTCGATTGGGGTGCTGTGGGGCTGGCGCGGTTGGGAGAGGGTAGCGGCGGAACGGCTGGCGCTGGGCGGCGACTATGGCGGGGTGGAGATCCTGCGATCGACGGTGAGCCCTTACCCGATCACGCCGTTCCGATGGCATGCGGTCGTCGAAACGGCAGGTTTCTACCAGATGGCGACGGTCGACACATGGAATGGAAGGGTGGAGACCACAGGGCAGGAGGATGTGTTTCACAAGCCTGCGGTGACCTTGGCGGCGCTGGCGGCGAAGCGTAGCTGGTTGGGACGGGTGTATCTCGACTGGTCGCAATTTCCCCTGGTGACTGACAGCGGGCCAGACCAGGACGGGATTTCGAAGGTGACCTTTCGCGATCTTCGTTTTATGTACGATGTGTCGCTGATCCATGGGCGCGAGTCCCCGCCGCTGATGGGGGAGGCTTCCGTGGCCCAGAACAGGCAGGTGGTGCGGATGGAGATGGACGGCCGGGTGCAAAAGTAGGCGATAACCGGGCTCGCGGGTGAACGTCTGAAGAGAGACGGGTTGACCCGTGGACCGTTAGACCTGAGAATCGAGTTTGGCGCGTGATCCAAGCCGCGTCTTCCTAGGGGTTCCATGTCCGCCTATCTTGTTCTTCTGCTCGCGATTCTCAGCCGTATTCTTCCGCACGCGTTCCATACGACAAGCGTGAACTTCACAGCTGTCGGTGGAGGTCTGCTGTTCTTTGGATCGCGCCGTGGTCGATGGCAGGCGATCGTCGCGGTTGCGGCGATGGCGCTGACGGATTATTACCTGACGGTGTATGCCTATGGGTTTCCCTTCCATCTGCGCGGGTATCTGGTGACGTGGGCCTGGTATGGCGCGGTCTGCCTGCTTGGGTACGGTCTGTTGTCGCAGAAGCGATCGGCCGTCCGGGTCGGAGCGGCGGTACTCGCTTCCTCAACTTCCTTCTTCCTTCTGAGTAACTTCATGGTGTGGGCGGGTGGCGGCTTGTATGCGCATAGCGCAGTCGGGCTCGGCGCATGCTACCTGGCGGCGATTCCGTTCTACGCCAATGATGTGATGTCGACCGCGGTGACGGCTGGCGCGCTGTTTGGACTGCCTGTGCTTGCGAAGGCGATCGTGCAGAACATGCGTGCAGCGCAGGGGAACGACCTGCGCCTGGGGTAGGCGGCGACTGCAACGATGTGATTTCAAGGAGAGGGGTCGCCGATGCGGCCCTTTATCTTGCGAAGCGGAGCTGGCCTAGGCGATCTCGTCTTCTTCGGCAGGAAAGCTGGTGCCTCGGCGCCGGTCAAAGAGCCGGCGAACGACATACGTGAGAAGAGCGAGCACCAGAAGTCCGACCCCGGCCAACACCAGCCCGAGGTGCCGGTGGAAGGCGATGGTGACGTCGTGCACGATCGCCTGGCCAAAGTATCGGGCGATGGAGGCAAAGAGCAGGAAGCGGATGAATTTGCCGCAGAAGATGGCTGTGGCGAAGAGCAGCGGCTTCATCTCGAAGACGCCCGCGGCGAGCTCAAAGAGTTTGAGCGGCATGGGTGGTGGAACCATGGACGGGATCATGATGACGAGGAACTCCTGCCGCTCGAAGCGGTCACGAAGCTTCTCGTAGCGCTGCCGGTTGATGCGCTTCAGCAGGAACAGCTCCCCGCCCGCACGGCCGATGTAGTAGGGGATGAGGCTGCCGAGTGCAGATCCCAGCGCTGCGACAAAGGCATAGAGCAGAAGTCGCGAAGGGTTTGCGGCGACGTAGCCGACGAGCACCAGGTCCATGGTGGGCGGGATTGGAAAGAAGGCGGAGTCGATGAAGGAGAGTCCGCCGAGGCCCCAGACGCCGAGCGGCTTAAGAGCCGCGGTGACGATAAGGCTTGCTTTGTGAATCCAGAGCAGCGGGTGAGCTTTCACCGCGGGCCGCCAGGATCGTTGCCGGCCGCAGTTGAGCCGGCATGTTCGGTGCGCCCGGCCAGGAGATCGAGGGCATGCGGAAGCAGGGGGAGGACTGCCTCAAGCGAGGCTACGGCGCCTGCCGGGCTTCCGGGCAGGTTGAGGATCAGCGTCGCTCCCACCGTGCCGCAGACAGCCCGACTGAGGGGCGCGAAGGGGGTCTGCTGGAGGCCGGCAGAGCGCATGCGTTCCGAGAGGCCGTCGACCAGGCGCTCGCAGACGATTCGCGTGGCTTCGGGGGTGACGTCGCGAAGGGCGAGACCGGTGCCGCCGGTCGCGACGACAAGGTTCGCGCGCGCGGCGTGGCGGCGAAGAGCGTCGACGATCTGATCGAGTTCATCCGGAACGGTCTCCATGGCCGGCGCTGGGGCGCCGGCTGCCTGAAGACGGGCGGCGACGGCGGGGCCGGAGAGGTCTTTCTGCCGGCCATCGAAGCAGCGATCGCTGACGGTGATTACGACCGCGTGAGTCCCTGGGGGGAAGATCTGGTTCACGGGAGTAGTTTACGTTGTGGGGCTTACCGTTGGGATCAAGCTGGGCCGTGCCCGGCTATTTGGCGGGCCGGGATGAGAAGATAGAGGAGGTCCTGTTTACCATTTCCTACCCGCAGCTTGCGACGGGACGGAAGCGAGCAGAGACCCGAAGCCGTCTGAGACCGTCTCACCTATAGCCTCGATGCCGATTTTAGAGACACCGCCAAATCCGGCCGCGCCGTCGACTCCCGCAAGGGTGCGAACCGGCAGGTTTGGCGAACTTGAAACGCATGAGCTGATCCATCTTCTGGATACGCTGGACGACGAGCGGGCCAAGTCACGTTTTCGTGAAGCCATCTACATTTCGGTGATCTTTTACCTGGCTGTGGGTTGGTTCATCTTCTACGGTCCACAGGTCCTGTTTCACCAGCCGCGCCTGATCAATCCGGCGGACGTGCTGAAGCAACGCGACAAGGAGCTGACATACCTCGATCTGCCGAAGGATGTGGCTAAAGAGCTTCAGCATAAGCCCACGAAGGTGATGAGCGACCGCGACCGGACGCAGCAGGCGGTAAAGCCGACGCTGGACCGGAAGACGCTGGAGCAGTTGCAGGCGATGCGGCGGGCGGGGGCTCCGGGAGCCTCGGCGGCGGCGAAGCTGCCGAATGCGCCGCAGCCGGCGGCACCGCAGGCGCAGCCGCAGGTTCAGCAGCAGGCTCCACCACAACCGCCTCCGCCAACACCGCTTCCGCAACGGCCGCCGGTGCAGCAGGCGACGGTCGATGCTCCACGACCTGCGCCGACCCGTCCGAACTTCGGGCAGACGGGCCAGAGCGCCGGCGATGCGATTCGGCAGGCAACGGAGCAGGCCTCCCAGAACCGTGGGCAGGGCGGCGACTACGGGGCCAATCTCCCAGTGACTCACCAGGGCCTGAACACAGGCGTGGATGTGCTTTCGGATACGATGGGCGTCAACTTCGGGCCCTACCTCAACAGGATTCTTCGCGAGATCAAGGCCACGTGGCTGCCGCTGATTCCGGAGGAGGCCAGGCCGCCGCTGAACAAACAGGGCGAGACTCTGATCCGGTTCACGATTTTGCCGGATGGGCGGATTGGCGCCATGTACCTGGATGGATCGACGCACGATGACGCGATCAACAAGTCGGCATGGGGATCGATCACCGGCGTGGGTCAGTTCCCGCCGTTGCCGAACGAGTTCCACGGTCCGAACCTGGAGCTGCGGATCCATTACCTGGTCAACAAGAACCCTGAATAAGAGGCCCGAGATTTCGCGATCCGTACGTCTCCCCGAGGTTGCCGCGCGTGAGGCGATCGAACGTCGGCGGCACGCTCGTGGGCTCGTTTTGCTGGCACTTGCGGTACTGGTCTTCAGCCTCGTCCGATTCGGTCTCGATCGGGTGTTTACGCCGGGATGGTGGCGGCTCTGGTGAGATCAGCCGAGGAGGCCGATGCGCTGCAGCCACTGGTGATCGTTGCGGGGCCGACGGCGAGCGGAAAGTCGGCGCTGGCGATGCGACTGGCTGAGGAGTTCCGCGGGGAAATCGTGAGCTGCGACTCGGTCGCCGTCTACCGCGGGATGGAGATCGGGACGGCAAAGCCCTCGGTGGAAGATCGTGCCCTGGTTCCCCATCATTTGATCGACGTCGCCGATCCGGACGAGGCGTTCACGGCGGGAGACTACAGCCGACTGGCGCGCGAGGCGGTGGCGGGGATTACGGCTCGGGAACGGCTGCCGATAGTCGCGGGCGGGACTGGTCTTTACCTGCGCGCGATGGTCGATGGGCTCTTCCCTGCACCGGCGATTGCACCTGAGCTTCGGCTACGGCTGCGACGGACTGCAGCTGGGAGAGGCGCCGGATACCTGCATCGTCTGCTGCGTCGTGTCGACGCAGACTCGGCTCGCACGATTCACCCGAACGATATGCCGAAGATCGTGCGGGCGCTCGAGGTGACGCTTACGGCGCGCGAGCCGATGAGCGAGCAGAAGGAGCGTGGCCGCGAGGTCCTGACAGGGTACTCGGTTCTGCGGATCGGCCTGGCACCCGAACGCACGCAGCTTTACGAACGCGTTAACTCCAGATGCGCGGCTATGTTCGACGGAGGCCTGGTGGAAGAGACGGGGCTTCTGATGGAGTGGTATGGGCGCGATTGCCGGGCGCTTGGGTCCTTGGGTTACTCGGAAGCTAGGGCTGTGCTTCGCGGCGAGTTGACGCGCGATGCGGCAGTGAAGCAGGCGCAGCAGGGACACAGGAATTACGCGAAGCGCCAGGGAACGTGGTTCCGCCGGGAGCCGGAGATGCGTTGGCTCGTTGGGTTTGGGAGCGATCCGGAGGTGCTCGCCGAGGCCAGGCGCCTCGTGGCCCGACACCTCCAGGCTCCAACTCTCGCGCGTTAGATTGGACGGACGACGAGATCATCCGCAAGGCGAAAGCGCACGATGGATTCGCTCGGGATCTCGATGTCGCGGTTTCCGGTGAGGCCTGCGACGGCGGTTCCTGCGCCAGCTCCCGCGAGCCCCCCAACCAGAAGGCCGACGCCACCGGTTGCAACGCCACCGATCAGCATGCCGAGACCGGAGCCGCCGCCGATAAATGCTGCGGAGCGTTTGCCTTTGCCCTTTTTCGTGCGGGTGAGGTCGCGTGTGTCAATCGGGTAACGGGTCCCGCTGAGGGTCATGGTGGTGAGCCGCAACTCCAGGAGGGAGGCTCCCTTGAAGTGCCCGCGGCGATGTGAGGCATCGATGATGCCGGCTACGGGAGTTCCCTGCGGAATGACGTTACGGTTGTTGGCGTCGGCTACCGGCTCGACAACCTCTCCGTCGAAGTGGTCGCCCGCGCGGCTGGACTTGACGCTGATGTGCTGATTGATCCGGATGGCTAGGTTTGTGCCTGCAGGGATGCTGACATCGGCAGGGCGAACGATCGGGGCTCCGCCGGCGACCGCGGGTTGAGGTTGTGAAGCAAGCTGCGAGGCTGCGGAGTACCCCGGAGCGATGCGGGCTGAGTTCACGGGAACGCCGGCGGCTGCCGGATAGCGTGCGGCATTTGCGGAGTTAACGGAAGAATTCGAGGGAGCCAGCGCGCTTCCCGGGGTGGGAGCTACAGTGGTCGTCACCGTCTGACCGTTCTGCCCGGGAGCGGGCGGCTGGACGGTGGTGGTCGTAGTGACACCGTTCTTGTCGACCGAGACGACCTGCTGGGTCTCCCCGGTGGCTGCGGCCTGTTGCCTGGCTTGGTCGAGAGCGGCTTCCTGCTTGGATTTGCAGCCGTAGAGAAGCAGGGCGGCGAGACCGCAAGCGGCTGCGGTAGCTTGAAACTTGTTTGCGTTCATGGGTCCCCTCATTCTTTTTCAGGGGATACCTCCTTTGTTGGTTACACCATCCCACGAACGTTGAAGGGGCTGTGGGAGAGAAGACTGGCTGCTGGGGCGAGGTTTACGATTGAAGCATGACCACCGCCACCGCTGTCCGCCCGCAACTGGCTCACCTGACAAAGCAGATTGACGAACTCAAAGGGCGCGGGACCTTCTTCAAGCTGCGCGTGCTTGAGGACGAACAGGCTCCGGTCTGCACCTATGACGGGCGGCGGGTGATCAATCTCGCGTCGAATAATTATCTCGGGCTGTGCAATCACCCTAAGCTGCGCGAGGCGGCGATCGAGGCTACGAGGCGGTACGGCGTCGGATCAGGGGCGGTGAGGACGATCGCCGGCACGATGCGCATCCACATGGAGCTCGAGGAGAAGATCGCGAGCTTCAAGGGGGTCGAGGCATGCGTCGTCTTCCAGAGCGGATTCGCGGCCAACGCGGGCACAGTCTCGTCGATTCTGGGCAAGGATGATTTCATCCTGTCGGACGAGTTGAATCATGCCTCGATCATCGATGGAGCGCGGCTGAGCCGGGCCAAGGTGAAAGTCTTTCGCCATAAGGATGTCGCGCACTGTGAGAACTTGCTGCGGGAGGTTGCAGGCGAGCCAGGGCACAAGCTCATCATTACTGACGGCGTGTTTTCGATGGATGGGGACATAGGCCCGGTGGATGAGCTGGCGGAGCTGGCGGAGAAATACGGTGCGATCATGATGGTCGACGACGCGCATGCCAGCGGCGTTCTGGGGCGAAACGGGCGCGGATCGGTGGACCATTTCGGCGTGACGGCGAAGGTCGATGTGCAGGTAGGCACGCTGTCGAAGGCGATCGGTGCTCTAGGTGGATATGTGTGCGGAAGCCGCGATCTGATCGATTACCTCTACCACCGGGCGCGGCCGTTTCTGTTCTCCACCTCGCATCCGCCAAGTGTGGCTGCCACCTGCCTTGCGGCGTTCGATCTGCTGGAGAGCGAGCCCGAGAGGATCGAGCGGCTTTGGTCGAACACCGAGTACTTTCGCGGGCAGCTAGAGGCGGAAGGTTTCGACGTGGGTGGGCGAACGACACCGAAGAGCGAGACACCCATTACACCGATCATCCTCGGCGAAGGGCGGAAGACAATGGAGTTCAGCAAGGGGCTGTTTGAGGCGGGCGTGATGGCGACCGGCATCGCCTTTCCGACTGTGCCGGAGGGTAAGGCGCGGGTGCGGACGATCATGACGAGCGAACATACGCGCGGGCAGATCGACCAGGCTCTGGAGATCTTCACCTCGGTCGGGAGGAAGATGGGCGTTCTTGCCTAAGCGATGACAGGCACTGCAGGATCTAATCACGTTGCTGGAAGATGATATCTCCGCCGCACATTGTGGAGTGAACCCGGCCGAGCATCAGGGCTCCATCGAAAGGCGTGTTTCTCGATTTCGACCGGGTGCTCGCGACGTCATATCGCCACTCTTGAGAGGCATTGAAGATCACCAGATCGGCGCGGCTTCCAGGTGTGAGCGCGCCATGTCCCTTTGGCAGAACAAGGGCCGCCGGGTTCGTGCTCATGAGAGATACGATCTTCGCGAGTGACACACCGTGGTCGCGGTGGAGAACGCGGAGAGCGAGGCCAAGCGCGGTTTCCAGGCCGGTGATACCGTTTGCAGCACGCTCGAACTCGACCTCCTTCTCGTGCCGGGCGTGGGGCGCATGATCGGTGGCGAGGCAGTCGACCGTGCCGTCCAGAATAGCCATGATGACGGCGAGGCGGTCGCTTTCGGAACGCAGCGGCGGGTTCATCTTGGCGTTGCTGTCGTAGTCGCCGACCGCGTCCTCGTTGAGGGTGAAGTGGTGTGGTGCAGCCTCGCAGGTGACGCGGAGACCTCGACGTTTGGCGTCGCGGATGGCCTGGAGGGCGCGGGCTGTGGAGACGTGTTGAACGTGAAGGTGCGGCTGTAGACCTTCCGATCTTTCGATCTCGTGCAGAAGAGCGATGTCCCGTTCGACGATGCCGGCCTCGGCCTCGATCGGCATTCCACGAAGGCCGAGACGAAACGCCATGGGACCGGCGTTCATGCTGCAGCCGCCGGTGAGGCGCGTGTCTTCGGCGTGCTGCGAGATGGGAACGCCGCAGCGGGCCGCCGCGATCAGCGCCGAGCGCATAACGGCCGCGTCGAGGATAGGCTTACCGTCATCCGTGAAGCCCACCGCACCGCCCACGTGTCGGAGTGTTTCGAAGTCCGTGAGCGCCGCGCCCATGCTGCCCATCGTTGCAGCCGGCATACAGAACAGGTTGACCGCAGCGCCGCGATCGGCATTCTGTATCCATTGCAGTGTGGCGATCGAATCGTTAACCGGGACCGTGTTGGGCATGGCGATGACGGTGGTGAAGCCTCCGGCAGCCGCTGCGGCAGTGCCGGTCGCGATGGTCTCCTTGTAGGTCTGGCCGGGTTCGCGGAGGTGCACATGGATGTCGACCAGACCTGGCGCGATGACCAGGCGGGATGCGTCGATTGTCTCCGCATCCTGCGCGTCACGAAGGGCGCCGGGCGTCTCCACGGCGGCGACCGCGCCTGCGCGCAAGAGGAGATCACGAGGGGCATCGATGCCGGCCGCTGGATCGATGAGGTGTCCGTTGAGAAGGAGTAGATCTCTCATGCCCGACCTTTCGGAGGCGGCTCCGGCGCGAGCGCACGAACGAGCAACGCCGAGCGGACCGCAAGCCCATGGCGAACCTGATCTTCGATGGCGGAGTTCGGGCCATCGGCAACCTCGCCGGCGATCTCCAACCCGCGGATCATCGGACCCGGATGCAGCACGAGGGCGTGGGGGGCGTGCGACAGAAGGCGTTCCTGGCTGAGTTGGTACTTGGCTGTGTAGTCGAGGAGATCCAGATGGAGGCCTACGAGCCGCTCACGCTGAATACGCAGCATCATGACGACCTCCGACTGCCGAAGTGCAGAGTCGAAGTCGCGCTCGATCTCGACTCCAGCGCCAAGGCCGAGGGCCTCAGGCGGCAGAAGCGGATCGGGGCCGCAGAGAATCACCCGAGCACCGAGGCGGGGCAGAAGCATCGCGTTCGATCGAGCGACGCGGCTGTGCAGGATGTCGCCGGCGATGGTGACGGTGAGGCCGTCGAGGGTATGGGCGTGTATGGCCGTCGCATCGAATCCAGGCAGACGCGTAAGGATGGTGCGGAGGTCGAGCAGCGCCTGCGACGGGTGCTCGTGCATGCCATCGCCGGCGTTGAGTACGGGAAGGCCGGTGGTGCGTGCCAACAGCGATGGAGCCCCGGACGACGGGTGGCGCAGGATGATGCATTGCGCCCCAAGCGCGCGGAGGGTGAGCCCGGTGTCTTTGAGGCTTTCGCCCTTCTCGATCGAGGAGGATTTGTCGCTAACGAGAGTGGTGGTCACGCCGAGCGACTTGGCGGCGAGTTCGAAGGAGGTGCGGGTGCGGGTGCTGGACTCGTAGAAGAGAAGCGCAACGCGACCACCGGCGAGAGTCCGGGACCGCTCCGCATGAGGCATTGCTTCCAGCTTCGCCGTCAGCGCCAGGATCGCTGAGAGCTCTGAGATGGAGAGGTCGGCGATGCTGATGAGAGATCCGGGAGCGTAGGGTTGCGGGGAGGCGGTCATGAGCTGGTGCGCTGCCTACTCCGTCACTTCGACCAGCAGAACCTGATCCTGGCCGTCGACCTCATTCAGCTTGACCTCGATGATCTCGCGGCTGGATGTGGGCACGGAGCGGCCGGTGAAGGTGGCCTGAATCGGCAGTTCGCGATGTCCGCGATCAATCAGAACGAGAAGCTGAACACTCTTTGGCCGGCCCTGGTCGAAGAGGGCGTCGAGAGCCGCGCGAATGGTGCGGCCGGTATAGAGGACGTCGTCGAGAAGGATGATGTCGCGTCCGGTGACATCGAACCCGATAGCGCCCGCATGGACGACCGGACGCGGACCCTGGGTGGAGAGGTCATCGCGGTAGAAGCTGATGTCGAGGACGCCAGTGTCGACCGGATGTTTCTCGATTTTCTCAAGCAGCACGGCCAGACGCTGGGCCAGAGGAACGCCGCGGCGCTTGATGCCGACCAGGCCGATATTCGCGGTGCCTTCGTTCTTTTCGGCGATCTCGTGCGCGAGTCGAACCAAGGTACGTTCGATCTCGGAGGCCGACATGAGACGACCTTTTTCTCGGAGTTTGGGGGTTTGGGCGACGCCGGTTTCAGTCATGACGATTGCGCTGATGATAACAGCGGGTGCAAGCTGCCGGCGCCACGTCGTTGAACCTCCCCATCCACGCGGAAGATCAGAGCGGGCGCTTATGCCGGACCGCCGCCATGCCGCTGAGAAGGCCACCGACGGTGGAGAGCCCGATAATCAGGAGGGCGAAGATCAGGAGCCCCGTGAGCATCACGCCGGTGCGGAACTCCTGCGAGAGCAGCTGCTGGACGACGCTGGCGGGGGCGGGGTTGGCGACCATTGCTTTCTCCACCTGCGCTTGCATCTGGCGGGTCATCTGCACGTCGAAGGCAGCCATGGAGTGCAGCCCGAAGCGCGCGATCATGCCGACCACTGCAAGCGAGACGGCGAGGAAGAAGGTCATCAGGAGGCCCACCGACAGACCGATACGTGCCCCGACAGACGCATCCATACGGAGCGAAGGTCGGCGGCGCCGGTAGATCCCGATCGCGACCGAAGCGGCGCCAAGGATCCAGAGCAGGCTGAGGAGGGTGAGTGCCGGAACGTACGATGCAACCGCGAAAAGCACGGTGCCAACAATCGCAACGAACATTGCGGATTGCAGGGCGGACTTCCACTCAACTTCGAAGGTCATGGGCGGAGGCGCCTGTCCGGTCGTCGAAGAGTCGCTTGATGCAGCCTCCGTCATCGCCTGGGCGATATGGAGCTGCGGAGCCCCGCATTGCGGGCAACAGAAGGACGCGCCTCCGGGATCTAGATCCGCTCCGCACCGGTGGCACTCTTCTTTCATTCCTTGACGCTACGCCCTTAGCGCAGGCACAGCAAACGCGCGACCTGTTGGGAGGCCGGTTACTGGCTGGATTCTTCTTTATCCCCGATGGAGATATGCCCAGGGAGATCGAGTGCAACCAGACCGAACTTCGTTCCACTTCCCTCCTGCTCGATGGCAACGATGTGCTGATGCTGCTCCGATCCGGCTTTGAGCTCGAGCTTGCTCGAGAAGTCCTGATCGACGCGGGTGTGAGCCTTCCTTTCTTTGTCACAGGTCAATCCCTGGGCGGTACGCACGGGGCTGCCAACGGGGCGGTTGTTCGAACATTGAATGACGTCCCCGAAGCGGCCAAGTGCATTTTTGTAGAAGGCCTGCACTTTCTCGGGTGAATCGCTGGTGTGGTAGCTGATAGCTTTCACGCGCAACTGGAAGTTGCCGAAGCTCATGTTGATGTCGGCGGCGCCATCGTTCTTATCCTTCTTAACCAGGGTTGCACCCGGGTAGTCGGGCAGACCGATGCTGCTCTGCACGGCCGCATCATTCGTCTTGACCTGCATGCCGCCGAAGGGGGTCGCGATCTTGACGTTGTCGCTGTCGCCCTGTTTACGCGAATCGATGCGACATCCGGTCGCTGCAAGGCAGCCAAGAATCACCAGCAAGGGAAGAGTTTGCTTCACGGTCATACCAGAACCTCTCTATCGGTCATTACGCCGACCCCGGGCCGAAAGTTCTTGGGGTGGGACTGCCGATCACGATAGCGTGCTTCGCCCAGAGTGGAAAGAGCTGATTGCAGCCGGGATGGGGCCTATACTGTTGGGGCCGGGCGCAGATCGAGCAGACGCCGGGCACGGAGCTTGGCATGGCTCACCAGTCGCCGATCCGCACATCTACGTCCACGCCGCGTTCGGTGATCCCGGACAAGCTGTATTTCCGCATTGGCGAAGTTGCCCGATTGTGCGAGGTTCCGACGTATGTGCTGCGCTTCTGGGAGAGTGAGTTTCCCCAGCTGAAGCCGAATAAGGGTGGGACAGGTCAGCGGCTGTTTCGCCTCCGCGATGTGGAGATGGCGCTCAGGATCAAGGGCCTGCTCTATGATGAGGGATACACGATTCCTGGCGCGCGCCAACTGCTCAAAGGCGAACAGAAGCAGAGGGAGCCCGAGCTTCCGCTTGCCCCAGAGATCTCCCATGCCGCGCTGACCGAACATCTCCAGCACGTTCGGATGGAGCTGAAGGAGTTGCTGGCGATGGTCTCCAGAGCGGAGACGGCGAAGAGGCCGGCGCTGGCTCGACAAGCGTCCGCGCGGCCCCAACTGGAGCAGCAGACGGAGAAGCTTTTCGACTTCGATACAACGCAGGATCAGACCGGAAAGGGGTTGAGAGACGGATGAGCAACATGGCTGAGGATCGGAAGGCGCAGGAAGAGCCGAAGTTTGTGACTCAGGCCTTTGGCGCCGATGAAGAGGAGGACTACGGCGAGGAGCGAGGTGGAGTCCCGATCCGTTGCCAGTTCTGCATAGGCCAGACTTTCAGGCGATCCCGTCTGCGCAGCGATGACTTCAGGTCGCTCCTGCTGATGCGCTACCCGGTGCGGTGCCTGCGCTGCAGCCAGCGTCAGCTCGTCAGTTTCACCATTGCCGGTATCTCGCTCGCATCCCATGTGCGGCCGCAGCGAAAGCGGCGCTCGATGCAGCAGAAGGCAGCTGGACAACCAGGCTCTGGTGGAAGACCGCCGACCAGCTGACGTGCTGATCCGGTCAGAGGGCAATCCAACCCCTGTGAATCACCCAGAGGGAGATCGATCCAACAACGATCCAGAGAACCAATCCTTGCAGCAGAGGACGTAGGCCGACCTCTCGAAGCGTGGTCCGGGTGATCCCGGTGCCGATGAGGAAGAGAACCACGGTGAGAGCTGCCTTGCCGAGTTGCGACAGCCCCGAAAAGAGCGGCTTGGAAGCAGGCAGGTAAACCGGTACGTAGCTCGCCAGCATCGCGGCCACGCAGAAGTATACGATGAACCACGGCCAGTTGATGCGCGTTTTGCTCTTTCGCAGCGTCGACGTAGCGATGGCCAGAGGAACGATCCAGAGGGCCCGTGCCAGCTTCACGGTCGTTCCCACGGCCAGTGCGACCGGACCGTACTTCGCCCCTGCACCTACCACCGAGCTCGTGTCGTGGATTGCCAGGGCAGCCCACAAGCCGAACTGCGTTTGCGTGAGATGCATCGCCCATCCGATAGACGGGAAGAGCAGAAGCGCGACCGAGTTCAGCACGAAGACAGTTCCAAGTGAGACCGCCATCTCCTCCTCGTTCGCCTGCAGAATCGGCCCCATCGCCGCGATGGCGCTACCTCCACAGACAGCCGTTCCGAAGCTGATCAAGAGCGACTGCGTGGACTCCACGCGGAGCATCTTGCCGAGTAAAACACCGAGTGCAAGCGCAAACGCGATGCTGATAGCGGTGTAGACGAATCCCGCTCGCCCGGCGTGGACGACCTGCTGCAGGTTCATCCCGAAGCCGAGGCAAACAACCGCAGCCTGCAGGAGAAACTTTGAGAGAGCTCGGCTTTCCACGTGGAAGTGGTGCACCGTGGTGAGCCCAAAGGCGAGTCCGGCAGCCAGAGCGAAGGGCGGGGAGATCAAGCCGCTGGCCGACAGGATGATGCCGATGTAGAAGAGATTGCGGACCATTCCCTGTAAGCATGCCTTTGTGGCGCACTGCTGTCCATGGCGATGTGTGTTCTCGCGCGCCTGAGCCGATGCGCCTCGCTCCGCGCATCCCCGGATAGAATGGAGGCTAATCGTGAGTGGGCTGCAGCAGCGGAAGCAGCCCCGAACAGATCGCGCGTGTCGACACCTTCTAGCCCACTTCCGATAGCCTCTTCAAGCTCAGCGGCTCCGCGTCGTTTCAGCTTTTTTCGTCCTTCCCACCAGCACAGTGCGAGCTCGGCGACTGTTCTTCTCGGCGGTTTCGCTCTGCTCTCGCGATTGATCGGCCTGATCCGGGATAAGTACATCGCGCACACCTTCGGAGCAGGTTCCGGGACCGATGCCTATAACGTCGCTTTTCAGTTGCCCGACCTGATCAACTACCTGCTGGTTGGCGGCGCCGCCTCCATCAGCTTCGTTACGATCCTCAGTCGATATCGTGAGAGCGGAGAGCACGAGGCCGGCGACCGCGCGCTCTCGGTCATTCTGAACACGATGCTTCTGGTGCTCGGCGCCGCGGTCCTCGTGGCCGAGTTTGCGGTTCCCCTCTACACCCACCGCTTCTTCCCCGCCGGATCCGAGCAGGCCGCGCTTTGCACGCACATGACGCGCATTCTTCTGCCCGGGCAGATCTTCTTCTTCGCTGGAGGTGTCCTTGCCTCCGTGGCGCTGGTTCGCAAACAGTTCACTTACCAGGGAATCTCCCCGCTGGTGTACACGCTCGGCATCATTCTCGGCGGCCTGCTGTTCGCGCGATCCATCGGCATCCCGTCGCTGGCCTGGGGAGCTCTGGCCGGATCGATCGCCGGCCCGTTCCTTGTGAACGGATACGCGGCACGGCGCGCCGGTGTCCGGTACCGCCCCATCCTCGACTTCGCCGATCCCGGCCTACGCGCCTGGGTGCGCCTATCTCTGCCCCTCATGCTGGGCGTGACGGTCGTCTTCATGGACAACATCATTCTTACCTGGTTCGCCAAGCACTCGGTCGGCGATATCTCTCGGCTGATGAATGCGAAACGTCTGTTTACGGCGCCCATGGCCATCATCGGACAGGCCGCCGGCGCGGCTTCGCTGCCGTTCTTTGCATCGTTATACTCGCGGAATCTCTTCGCAGATTACGCGAGCGCGGTGAACCGTTCCGTCTCGCGCATCCTGGCGGTTGCGGTGGTTTTGAGCGCCGCGATGTTTGCCTTGGCGCGCCCCTTGGTGGACCTCGTCTACGGCGGAGGGGCGTACCACCAGACAGACATTGTCATAACGGCGGTCTACTTTGCTGTCTTCACGGTCTCGCTGCCCCTGTGGGCGTCCCAAGCAATCTATGCGCGTGCCTTCTACGCCGCGGGCGAGACCCGTCTGCCCATGATCTGGGGCACGGCGATTACGGCCGCTTCGATCCCGCTCTACTGGGGTCTGCATCGATGGAGCCTGCATCACGGCTCTGGGGTGGTTGGGCTCGCATGGGCGTCAAACCTCGCGATTCTCGCTCAGACGCTTATGCTGGCGACTCTCGCGCATCGACGTAGTCTGGTTCCCCTGACCGGTCTAAACTTCGCGGAACTGCTTCGGAGCGCAGCTGCAGCGGCCCTGAGCTACGCGGCGGTCTACTACGTCGTGCGCCTGCTTCCGGCGCCGCCGGGACACCTGGGCTCAGTCCTCCTCTTACTTGCTGGAGGCGCGGCCTGGGCGGTCGTCGTCCTTGCAACACTTCTGGTTACAGGCTCCGACCTCCTCGCGCAGATTCGACGCCGGAGAGCCTGACATGCGGGAGACCGACCCGAGCGGAGCGATGTTCAACGAACGCAGCCAGGCGGCTACGCCTTGGCGTCTTCGAACTCCTCGTGCCATGCTGCCTGAATGGCCTCAAGCAGGCCCTCGTTCGACTTTGCGGGATCGCCGATAAAGCCGGGCAGATCCATGACGTACTGATGGAGATCCGTGAAGCGGACGCTGTAGGGATCGAGCTCCGGAAACTTTTCCTGCAGCTGGATTCCGATCTCTTCCGTATCTGTCCAATCGATCTCGCGGGGCATACTTTCTCCTTTTGCCGGTCATTCAGCTATGGGGTTCGAAGCAACGGGACAGTGCGCCGGGACTCCGCCCAGGTTACGATCCCGGTCCATGCGCCGGCTTGCCTTCCTGAACGTAGTTGCGATTCCACTTCGGAATTTCAACGACATAGGCTCCGGGCTTCTCGATCACAGCCTGGCAACCAAGCCGCGAATTGAGCTGGATATCGGCAGCCGTCTCCATACGATCGAGCTCAAGATCTTCGGCCTCGCTGATGCCGCTCTCGCCCGTCTTCACCCAGAGGTGGCAGGTGGTGCAAGCGCAGACACCGCCGCACGCATGATCAAGAAAGATGCCGTAGTTCTCGGCAACGTCAAGAAACGACATGGGCAACCCATGGCCCTCGTATGGCAGCGAATCGAAAGGGAATTCCACAGTGCGGTTCTCAGGCAGGAACGTCACGCGAACGTTTCCTTCGGCTACAGGTTTGGTCGTGTCGACCGTCTCGCTTGCTTTGCTGTTTTCGGACATGGATCTATTTTCTCTTACTTCTTTTCTTCGCCGCCGGCGTCACGGGAATCGATCTCCGCAGCTGCAATCGCAGGTGGAGCACTCCCAGTGCCAGCGTTCCCAGTAGTGATGGTCCCGGGGGCCTCAGCCAGATGCGCGTTGAACTCGGCCTTCGCGAAGGGATGCGGCGCACTGGGGCCCTCGCCCATGCCTTCTCCGGCGGACTGCATGGTTTTGCCCTTCATCGCGCCACCAACGGCAGTATCCATCATGAGCTCCGCGAAGCGGCGCGTCGCCTTGTCGAGCCGCTCGATCGCCTGCCGGATGATTGGGTGATCGCCCCCTTTGATCGAGGCAGAGAGCTCATTTTCGGCCTGCTCGATCTTCTCGATCTCAGCGGAGGAGAGCAGCTGCCAGGCCTCGTGACCCTTGCCCTTTTTCACTGCTGCCAGAATTGTCTCTGCTTCATTCTTCGCTTCGATCACCTGTCGCTCCCGGATGTCGGACTCCGCATAGTCGAACGAGGCCAGTATCATCGTCTCGACCTGCTCGTCGGTTAGTCCGTAGGTAGGTTTGACGTCGACTTCAGCATTTTGGCCGCTTCGCTGCTCCCGCGCGGAGACATGGAGAATACCGTTCGCGTCAATCAGGAACTTCACCTCGATACGGGGCAGACCCGCGACCATCGGCGGTATCCCCTTCAGATCGAAACGTGCCAGGGATCTGCAATCTTTCGCCAGCTCCCGCTCGCCCTGCACGACATGGATCGCGACGTTCGTCTGTCCGTCGACACCCGTGGTGAAGTGCTCCGTTGCCGACGCTGGAATGGTCGAGTTGCGTTCGATGATCTTGGCGACGACACCGCCCAGCGCCTCGATGCCGAGCGAGAGCGGCGTCACGTCGAGCAGCAGCAAGTCCTCGGTTGCCGCGGAGCCACCCGCAAGAATCTGGGCCTGCACTGCCGCCCCCAGCGCGACTACCTCATCTGGGTTGAGCTCGGTGTGCGGCTTCTTTCCGCGCTGTGCCAAACCGAAGATATCGTCCACCAGAGCCTGCACCGCCGGAATGCGCGTCGACCCGCCCACAAGAACAACCTGGTCGATCTGCGACGGATCGAGCTGCGCATCCTTGAGCGCCTGCCGGCATGGGGCTGACGTTCTTTGAATTACCGCCGCCGCGATCGCCTCGAACTGCTCCCGCGTCAGCTCACGCGTGTAACGCTTTCCGCTCGGGAGGGAGACGTCAAGCTTCGCGGAGCTCTCGGTCGACAGCCTTATCTTCGCGTCGATTACCGCCTTGCGAATCGCCTGCACCCCCTCCGCGCTCCCGCGAACATCCTCGCCGAGATCGCCGCGAATATCGTCGAGCGCAATCGCGATCAGCAGGTTGTCGATATCGTCGCCACCCAGGTGCGTGTCGCCGCCCGTCGCGATCACCTCGAAGATCCCCTCGTGCAGCTTCAGGATCGATATGTCGAAGGTGCCGCCTCCAAAGTCATACACGGCGATGATGCCGTCCTTCTGCTTGTCCAGGCCATACGCCAGGGCCGCGGCTGTTGGCTCGTTGACCAGGCGCAACACTTCGAGCCCGGCTATGCGCCCCGCGTCCTTGGTCGCCTGCCGCTGCGAATCGTTGAAGTAGGCGGGTACGGTGATGACCGCCTTTATCACCGGGGCACCGAAGAAGCGCTCCGCATTCCGCTTCAGCTGCTGCAGCACGTAGGCGGAGATCTCGGGCGGGGTCAGCGTGCGCGACCCGATCCGCAGGCGAAGGACATCCGCCGCCCTGCCCTCCTCGCCCTCTGCCTTCGCCAGATGAAACGGAAAGAGCTTCAGCTCCCCCTGGACGTCGGCCACGCCTCGGCCCATCAGCCGCTTGGCTGAGTAGACCGCATCGCCCGGCGATTCGAGCAGCGTGGCGCGCGCCGCATTACCGACCAGCACCGCACCCTCCGAGATCGCGACAACGCTCGGCACCAGGCGGTCCCCGTCCTCACCCGGAATCACCGTCGGCGTATCGCCGTCCATAAACGCGATCAGCGAGTTTGTCGTTCCCAGATCAATCCCTACAACGCGATCTTCAGCCATATCCTGCCCATCCTGAAAGGGTTGGCCGCTCTCACCTGTCCACGTTTGATCCGACTTCGCGGCGTGATCCGGCCCTCTTCCATTGTCCTACATCCCCAGGAAAGCAGCGCTTTGCCACTACGCTTCCCGTTTTCTCTCACGGAAATGTCCCGGGCACGTGGTAACGTCGTCGCATGGATCTGAACCCTTACGCGATGCATTTAGGCGACTCTGATCCCATGGAGGTCATTGCCTCGACGGCGGATCATCTCGGCCGGTTGACCTCCGGACTTGGTCCCGATGTCTGCGATCGCCGTCCCGCACCGGGCAAGTGGAGCGTTCGCGAGATCATCGCCCACCTGGCCGACTGCGAGATCGTGTTCGCCTTCCGGCTTCGGCAGGCGCTCTGCGAAGACCATCCCACCATTCAGCCCTTCGATCAGGGTGCCTGGGCCGAACGCTACAAGGTCTATGACCTGCCATCGGCAATGACCCTCTTCACCGCAGCCCGCGGATGGAATGTGAAGCTGATCCAGGGGATCTCTGCCGCGGAACGAAAGCGTCCCGTGACGCATCCCGAGCGCGGCACCATGACGCTGTGGACAATTGTCGAAACCATGGCCGGCCACGATATTAATCACCTGAACCAGACCGAACGCCTGGCGCTAGGACGAAACTAACAGCAGCGATTCAGAATATTGCTAGGCATCGAGCGCGTCATTCACATCGCGCACTAGATTACGCAGGTATCGGCGCCTGTTCAGCAAGGCGACCATAGCCTCTTTCGCGCGGTTCTTTCCAGCCGTGTCAACCTGGTCCGTTGCTGTGTCCCACTCGGTCCATCTCTGCTCGAGCTCCGTTTGCGTCTCATTCATCCTGGTATCGAAATTGCGTTTCGCCGCCTCCAGATCCTTGCGCAGCTGCGGATCCTCCTCGCCCATCTGCTTCGCGGCACGCATCTCGGTGAGCTGCATGTTCAACTCGAAGACTTCTTCGAGAAGCTCCGGCGGAATCGCCTGCTTCTTCTCAGCACCCGTTGCTCTGGCGGCGTCGGTGGCGGCCTTGGACTGCTCTTCCATCTCGACACCTTGAAGAGCAAGAAGGTGCTGAGTCCGCTGCACGGGATCCCGGAGCGTGCGATAGGCGTCGTTCAGGCGGGAGCTCTGCCGCAGCGCGTCCTCCTGCTCCTCTTCCAGCTTGTTGACGAAGCGGTCCGGATGCAGCCGACGAGAGAGCTTGTAGAACTGCGCTTCGAGCGCAGAGGTGTCGAGGCGCAGCTTCTGCGGAAGCTCAAAGACAGCAAAGAGATCTGGAACTGAGTCAGCCAAGAGCGCCTCGGAAACATACGGATTTCGTGTCGCCTCTAGTATCTCGCAGGCGCGGATCTGTTGCGTAAACCGTCCTGCCGTGAGCGGTAGCGCAGAGCGTTCAGGGGAGATCCTAGCGTTTCTGCTCGGCGATCCATCGACTGGTGCGGGCGTCGAGAACGTCGAGCGGCAGAGCTCCGCCGTCGATGATCTCGTCATGGAACTTGCGGATGTCGAACTTCGGCCCAAGCTCCTTTTGCGCACGGTCGCGCAGCTCACGAATCTTGAGCTGACCCAGCTTATAGCTGAGAGCTTGCGCGGGCCAGGCAATGTACCGGTCGGTCTCGGACTGAATGGTCGGCTCGTCGACGGCACCGGACTTCCGAAAGAAGTCGACCACCTGATCGCGGCTCCATCCCTTCGAGTGAATGCCCGTGTCGACCACCAGCCGCACGGCGCGGAAGAGCTCGCTCGACAGCCGCCCATAGTCGCTCACCGGATCCTGGTAGAAGCCGACCTCTTTGCCCAGCTGTTCCGCATAGAGCGCCCAGCCCTCCACATAGGCGGAGTTGCCGCCGTGCAGCCGAAACTTCGGAAGGCCTGTAAGCTGCTGCTGAATCGACAGCTGCATGTGGTGTCCGGGAATGCCCTCGTGATACGCGATCGCCTCGTCATCGATCAAGCTGCGACTCGCGAACTCCGACGTCGCCACCGAGACCCGGCCGGGCCGCTTTCCGTCCGGTGTTCCCGTCTGATAGTGCGTCGCCATCGCAGCCTGAAACTCGGGAATCGCCTCTACGGTGACGGGCGACTTGGGCAAAAGCGTGAAGAGCTGAGGAAGCTTTGGCTCCATCTGAGCGATGTACTTCCGGAACTGGTCGAGGATCTGCTCGGACGAGGTCGGGATGTATTTCGGATCCGTTTTCAGCGAAGCGCGGAAGGCGGCGAGATCGGCAAAGCCCTCCTTGTGCGCGATCGCCGTCATCTCCGCCTCGATGCGGGCGATCTCGCGCAGCCCGATCTGATGGATCTCCTCGGGCTTCAGGTTGGTGGTGGTGCGGCCCCGGATCGCATTCTCGTAGCGCGCGGCTCCTCCCGGCAGTGTCGTAATCGAGAGCCCCGTTCGTCCATGCGCCGCATAGTCGTTGGTGATAAACGTGGCGAAACTCTTGTACGCAGGCAGCACCTCGTTGTTGACCGCGTCCGTGATCGCCTGCGTCAATCTCGCCTGATCAGCGGCGGGTATGCTCGCCGGATATTTCCTCGTCGGCCCAAGAAACGGGTCATTAGCGATCACACCCTGGCACTGTGCCGGAACCTTCTCGAGCAGAAACCGCACCGGCATCAGGTTGTCGTGCAGGCCCGCGCGAAGCACCTCCTCAGTCTGCTCAAAGACTTGGGGGATCTGATGCAGACGAGCGATGTAGTCCTCGTAGTGCTTCACCGAATCGAGCGGTACGGACAACGGCAGGTCGGCCAAACCTGTGTGTGGCCCTTCCATCTGATCGACCGGCATCTCGTAGGTATTCAGATTGAAGTCGTCCATACGCTGCTGGAGGCTGCGCACCAGCAGATCGTGCGAAAGCTGATCCTGCTCGCTGAAGCTGTCGGTCGGGATCGCCTTAAGCCTGCGCAGAAACTCCTGGTCGACACCGTGCCGCTGTGCGACCGAAGAAAGCGACCGATCGCTGAGCTTATCGTTGTAGCGATAGTCGCCAACGGCGGTGGCGCGCTCCGGGTTGAGCCGCAGGTCTGACTGGTACTGCTCCTCAAACAGGGCATTCTGAGCGGCGACGCGATCGGAAGTGGGCAGGGCAGGGGAAGCATGGAGCGCAGGCACGACAAACGCCCAGGCAGCGGCGAGCAGGGTCGATCGGATGAAAGGAGACATGTGCCAGCAAGCCTAGCAGACGGTAAGCGGCATGCGCGAGTCCGTCTTCGCCGCGGAGTGTGCCGGTCAGCTAAGTCCTTCGAGCAATCGCCACGCGCGGAACTCCCTGCAGATCATCGAGAAACTGGACGCCGTTCCAACCCGCAAGAAGCTCCCCGACCGCCCCGCGCTGTCCGTATCCGATCTCCATCGCGAGCAAACCGCGCTGGCTCAGGGCAGAACGCGCCTGAGGGATCAGGCGCCGGTAGATTTCCAGGCCGTCCGTTCCGGCAAAGAGCGCCAATGCCGGTTCGTAGTCGCGCACCTGCGGGTGCATCTCTGCCCTGTCTCGCTGAGGCACATAGGGCGGGTTGGAGAGGATTGCGTCGAAGCGGGCAGCACCCTGCAAGTCTTCGAGCAGGTCCGACTGCAGCAGTTCGATACGGTCCTCGAAGTTGTATCTGCGAATATTTCTCCGGGCGATCTCAAGTGCGGCCGCAGACAGATCGACCGCGGTCAACTGGGCTAGCTGTAAGCGCGACGCGAGGGCAATCGCAATCGCCCCTGTTCCCGTGCCCACGTCGAGAATTTTCGTTGGTTGATTCCGTGGCAGGCGGTCGAGCGCCGCCTCCACCAGCAGCTCCGTCTCGGGTCTCGGAATCAGGACGCCCGGCCCAACCTCAAAGGCCAGTCCAAAAAAGTCCTGGGTACCCGTGATGTATTGCACAGGCTCGGAGGCCAGTCGGCGCCCGATCACACCGGCGTAGATGGCCTGTTCTTTCTCACTCAGCAGCCGGCCCGGGTGAGAGTAGATCGTGGTCCGGGGCAGAGCCAGAGCGTGCAGAAGCAGGAGTTCAGCATCACGATGAGCGGTAGGCGCCAGATCGTTACGTCCGGCGAGCCGATCCGTCGCTGAGGAGAGTGCCTGGCGAAGAGTCATGGTTTCAGGTATGTGCAATTGCGAGACCATCTCCTCGTGTGCGCCAACGCTCGAGCAATCAGGCGACGGTAGTTTCGCCCTTCATCTTCTCTGCAATGTCGTGCGCAATCAGGGCGTCGACTGTGGGCTGAAGCTGACCTTCCATCACCATCGCGAGCTGGTGATTCGTGAGGCCGATACGATGATCCGTCATCCGGTTCTGCGGAAAGTTATAGGTGCGAATCTTCTCCGACCGATCCCCCGTTCCGACCTGCTGCTTCCGGTCCTTCGCCTGGATCTGGTGAATGCGCTCGGCCTCTACCTCATACAACCGAGCTCGCAGAACTCTCATTGCCTTTTCGCGATTTTTAATCTGCGACTTCTCATCCTGGCAGGAGACCACAGTCTGCGTCGGAATATGCGTGATGCGAATGGCGGAGTAGGTGGTGTTCACCGACTGACCGCCTGGCCCCGAAGAACAGAAGGTGTCGATGCGCAGATCCTTCGCCTCGATCTTGATGTCCACCTCTTCGGCTTCCGGTAGCACCGCCACCGTGATCGCCGAGGTGTGCACACGTCCCTGCGTCTCGGTCGCCGGAACGCGCTGCACGCGGTGGACGCCCGACTCGAACTTCATCTGCGAGTACACTTTGTCGCCTTCGAAGATCGCACTGACATCCTTCAGGCCGTTGCCGATTCCGCTCTCCGACTGCGACAGGATCTCGACCTTCCATCGGTGCTGCTCCGCGAAGCGCAGATACATGCGGAACATCTCCGCGACGAACAGCGCTGCCTCGTCTCCGCCGGTCCCCGCACGCAGCTCGATGATGATGTTCTTGTCGTCGTTTGGATCCTTCGGCAGCAGCAGGATCTTCAAATCCTCTTCCGCTCTGGCCAGCCGCGGCTCCAGGGTCGCGAGCTCATCGGCTGCCATCGCGCGAATCTCCGGGTCGCTCTCGTCCAGCATGGCGCGAGAGTCCGCAACCCCCTGCTGAAGGGCCCGGTAATGCCTGAATTCCTCCACAACCGGCTCCAGATCGCGGTGCGCCTTTGCGGTCGTCTGAAACCTCTTCTGATCGTTCACCAGCGTGGGGTCGGAGAGCTGAAGTCCAAGCTCTTCGTAACGTGCTTCCATCTGGGCGAGTCGGTCGAACATGTAAGTCTCCTCCTGCCACTTCGGGCAGGGCGTGCAGCTATAGCCATCAGAATTGGAAGAGGGACAGGGAAGGCGCAGCTACGCAAAATCGTGACGACCGGCGGGTACCAGGCCAGTCACGACGGGGGATATCACCAAATCTGCGAGGGTCTCGAACATGTCTCTCATTTAGATGGTACAGCTTGCGTCAAGGATTCCAGGGCCCCTTCACTCACCAGGGGTAACGCACGGCGAGGTCAGGCCTGGCCTGAACCATTCCGTTGTAGTTTCGGGAGGCCTCGACCGACCTCCGTCTGCCAGACCGCATCCTTCTCTTCTGAGGTTCTCGGGATGGCACATTTCGGAGAGATTGCACGGCTTGCGGAGGTGCTCGCAGCTGAGGGCGGGCGGCTGAAAAAGCGGGCGGCGATCGCGGACGCAATCGGCAGGGTGGCGGGTGAGTCCATCGAGGATGCCGGGCTGTTCGCGATGTACCTGGCCGGCACACCCTTCGCCGAAGCAGATTCGCGCAAGCTGAATGCCGGGGGCGCGTTGCTCACACGAACCCTGCTTGGGGTCAGCGGCGCCACCGACGCGGCGCTTACCGCGGCCTATCGCAGGCATGGTGATCTTGGATCCGCCGCCTTCGACCTTCTGGAGGGCAAAGCTCCCGCCGAGGCTACGGTCACCCTCTCCGAGGTAGCCGAGGCCTTCGCCGGGATGGCCGTCGCGAAGACCACAGCCATCCGGGCCGCGCTGGTAGAAGGCCTGCTCCGTCGCGCGACGGCCGTTGAAACGAAGTATCTGCTGAAGCTGATGCTCGGAGACATGCGCATAGGCGTCAAGCAGAGCCTCGTCGAGGAGGCAATTGCAGTTGCGGCGAGCCGCCGGACCTCGAGTGACGCTAAAGAGGATGGCGGCCAAGCCGGGGCTGACGAACTTTCTGTCGCCGATATTCGTCATGCCGTCATGCTTGAGGCGGATCTCGCGAGTGCCGTCCGACGCGCGTTCGAAGGGACGCTCCATCGGGCGCGCATGAGGCTCTTCCACCCGCTCGGCTTCATGCTAGCGAGCCCTGTGGACACCCCGGAGGAGGCCGTTGATCGGTTCACGGCGAAGCCGGTGAAGCTGAAACTCCCCAAGCCGCCCAAACCCGCAAAGAAGTCTCGCAAAGGCAAGACGGTCCCCGTTCCAGAGACGGAAGCCGATTCCATCGACGAGCAGGTCGCCGGCCCAGAAGCTTTCGAAGACCCGCCCGAGATCGACCTAATCGGCACCGCGCCGGCTAATCCCGCGGAGCCTTCCCCCTCCGCCGCAGGCAACGGAGACGCGGACGTTGCAGCGTCCGAAAGCCCAGCCGCACCTACCGTCCAGGCCTTCCTCGAAGACAAGTACGATGGCATGCGCGCCCAGGTGCACTGCGGCGACTCCGCCCAGCCCAAACGCGTCGCCATCTACTCCCGCAATCGCGAAGACGTCACCGAAAGCTTCCCCGAGCTCGAAGAGGCGTTTGCCTGCGTCGGCGAGACTGGAGCCGGCGCCCTGATTCTCGACGGCGAAATTCTTGGTTGGGATTTTGATCAAGCTCGCGCCCTGCCCTTTGCCGTCCTCGGACAGCGCATCGGCCGCAAGCGCGTCACCGACGAATGGCGGCGGCAGGTGCCCGTGGTTTTCATGGCCTTCGACCTGATGTACGCCGACGGTGCGCTGCAGCTGCATCTGCCTCTGCGCGAGCGCCGCAACAAGCTGGAGGCGACGGTCGAGGAACTCGTGGAAGCCGTCTGCTCCCCGGTTGAGGCCGGCCAGCCGCCCTCGACGCCACAGACCGCCCTCTTCTCCGATAGCTCCCCCGACGTCACCACCAAACCCAACGTGAAAGGTGTTCAACGCCTGCTGCTTTCGCCCAGCCGCCTGGTCGAGAGCGCCGAGGATATCGACCGCGCCTACGCCGAGGCCCGCGCTCGCGCCAACGAGGGCGTCATGCTGAAAGCCGCCGACTCCACCTACCAGCCCGGCCGTCGCGGTCTGGCTTGGGTAAAGATGAAGCGAGAACTCGCCACGCTCGATGTCGTCATCACCGGGGCCGAGTTCGGATCGGGCAGGCGCGCCCAGTTCCTCAGCGACTATACCTTTGCCGTGCGCGGGCCATCCGGCGAACTCCTCAACGTCGGCAAGGCTTATAGCGGCGTGACCGATATCGAGATCGCCGAACTTACCGATTGGCTGAAGGCGCATACACTCGAGGACTTCGGGCACTTCCGGACCGTCGAACCGCAGATCATTCTAGAGGTCGCCTTCAACAACATCATGCGTTCCGACCGTCACGCCAGCGGCTTCGCTCTTCGCTTCCCTCGCATCATCCGCATTCGAACCGACAAACCCGTCGCCGAAATCGACACCGTCGAACGAGTCGAAGAGGTCTACCAGTCGCAGGTCGATAAGCCCGTCGAAGCGGATGAAGGTTAGCCGCGCGGCTACCCAGATCGTTTTGTCCTGAGGATGTCCTCACAGTTAAAGCAAAGCCGCCGACCCACGCCCGGCCTTCCACTCTCCCTCCGGTTCCGCGGGATCGCCCGCAGACGCGTACATCTCTCCGTCGTGTGGAAGACCTCGCTCTCTTCGGACCACGTCGGCGGTATCTCGGGCGAGATGTCAGGGTGATCCGGGAAGGAAAGTCGCGATTGCATCGCCTCCCAAGCATAGCCGCATCGGGCACCGCCGATCTCGCCACAGCAGAGATCCACACAGCGGAACAGCCTTCGCTCACGAGTCGCCTCCGCCCTCCATGCATCTCATACGTCATGGAATACAGACACCTCGGCAGGTCAGGATTTAAGGTCCCGGAGCTTTGTTTTGGAGTAGGCACCTTCGGCAGCGGAGACGAGTTCTTCAAGGCCTGGGGTGAGACGACGCCCGACGAGGCGCGGAAGCTCGTCGACCTCTGCATGGAGGCTGGTGTCAATCTCTTCGACACCGCCGACGTCTACTCCAACGGGGGCAGCGAGCTCATGCTCGGCCAGGCGCTCTCTCACCTCAAGCGCGAAGACATCCTCATCTCAACCAAATCTACCTTCCGCTTTGGCCCAGGTCCGAACAACATCGGCTCCAGCCGCTACCATCTCATCCAGTCGCTCGAAGGCAGCCTCAAGCGCCTGAACACCGACTACATCGACATCTACCACCTGCATGCCTTCGATGCCTCCACCCCTGTCGAAGAGACCCTGAACACGCTCGACAAGATGGTGCGCGAGGGCAAAGTCCGCTACATCGCCTGTTCCAATTTCTCCGGCTGGCACCTGATGAAATCTCTGAGCGTCAGCGATCGCTATGGCTGGGCGCGCTATGTCGGCCACCAGGTCTACTACTCGCTGATCGGGCGCGATTACGAGTGGGAGCTGATGCCGCTGGCCGTCGATCAAGGCGTAGGCGCACTCGTCTGGTCGCCGCTCGGATGGGGGCGTCTCACCGGAAAGATTCGCCGGGGCCATCCTCTCCCGAAGGACAGCCGCCTCAACACCAAAGTCGTCGTCGAGGGTGGTCCGAAACCGCCGGAGGAGTACCTGTATAAGGTCGTTGACGCGCTCGATGAAGTCGCAAAGGAGACTGGCAAGACCGTTCCGCAGATCGCCCTGAACTGGGTACTGGGCCGGCCCACCGTCTCTACCGTGGTCTTAGGAGCCCGCAACGAGGAGCAGCTCCGAGCCAACCTCGGCTCCGTCGGATGGAAGCTCACACCAGAGCAGGTTGCCAAACTCGATGCGGCCAGCGCGGTTGATCTCGCCTACCCGTACTGGCATCAGGTCCAGTTCGCCGAACGCAATCCGTTCCCGCTTCCGCAAGGCTGAGAAAGCCGCAGAACTCGCTGGAATCAGCGTCGGCCAATCTGAATTCGGCCAGGTTCTGCGGCTGTTGGGGGTACTCAGGGTCCGGGAGTGGCCGGCGGAATGGCACTCAGGTACTCGTAGATCGCGCGGATGTCATGGTCCGTCATGCTCTGGTACGTGGGCCACGGCATCACCTGCAGCAACGGGCCCATCTGCGGGTGCGCGTGATCGAAGTCTTTCCCGGTGCGGAGGATGGTCCGAAACTCCGCAAAGGTATGACCCGCCGGAAGCCCGTTCTCTGGCGTCAGGTTTCGCGACACAAACGGTCCGAAGTGCTGACCGCCCGCTAGATAGTGCTTCGCGTTGACAGCCTTCGGCTGCCCAGAAAGGGGTCGCCTCCGAGCACGTAGCTGGGGTTGGTATGGCAATCGCTGCAGCCCCCTACGGCGTTCACGAGGTAGCTGCCCAGGCCAACAAGATCCGGATTCTTGTGGGTGAGGTTCAGGCGAACCGGGTTGATGTTGTAGCCCACGAGGATGCGATGCTGCTCGATCGCCTCCGAGCGCTCGTCGTCGTTATCCGCCTGCGCCACGTGGTGAATCGTCCCGAAGAGGACGAGGGTTCCACCCACGGCCAGAAGTTTCTTTCCAAGATGCTTCATACGCTTCCTCCGAAAGATAAAAGAGGGCCCGTGAAGATTTCCGCCGACAGATGGCAGGATCTAAAACCGAACAAACCAGCGCTGGCGCGCCAATGTTCTCATCTGTCTTGAGGAATGACAGCGTGCGCCTGCCGCAAACTCCTGTCAACTGCAAAGTAAGACGTGGGTCAGCGGGCGGAACACGCTATTCCCACCGGAATCGAAGATTCAGCGGCTTTCGTTCATACTGAAGGAATCATGCATTTGGATTTTCTTGGCAACCTCTCCCGCACCCATAGGTGCGGGGATCTGCGGCCCGAGCAGGCCGGCGAAGACGTCGTCCTCATGGGCTGGGTCAACCGTCGCCGCGACCACGGCAATCTCATCTTCCTCGACGTGCGCGATCGCACCGGCATCACCCAGGTGGTGCTCGACAAGGAGTTCTCGGGCAGCGCTCACAGGAAGGCCGAGGCTGCACGTCCCGAGTTCGTCGTCGCCGCCCAGGGTAAGGTTCGCCGCCGCGCCGCCGGCCTCGAAAACCCGAACATGCCCACCGGCGAAATAGAAGTCCTCGCGACCGATCTCCTGCTTCTAAATGATGCCAAGACGCCGCCCTTCTCACCGGCCGAGGACGCCATCGTCAACGAAGAGGTGCGCCTCAAATATCGCTACCTCGACCTTCGCCGGGTCGAGATGCAGCGCAATCTCCTTCTCAGGCACCGGGTCGCACAGGCCATCCGCGGCTATCTTTCGGACGCGGGTTTTCTCGAGATCGAGACGCCCTTCATGACGCGCTCCACTCCTGAAGGCGCGCGCGACTACCTCGTCCCCAGCCGCGTGCACCCCGGCAGCTTCTACGCTCTGCCGCAGTCGCCGCAGATCTTCAAGCAGATCCTCATGATCTCCGGCTTCGACCGCTACTTTCAGATCGCCCGCTGCTTTCGCGACGAAGACCTCCGCGCCGACCGCCAGCCCGAGTTCACCCAGATCGACCTCGAGATGACCTTTCCCCGGCAGGAGACAGTGTTCCGCGTCGTAGAGGGATTTCTCAGCGCTGCATTTGCAACTGCCGGCGTTACACTCTCCGCACCATTCGTGCAGATGACCTATGACGAGGCCATCCGTCGGTACGGCATCGATAAGCCCGACATGAGGCTGCCGGCCATGGTCGATCTCACCGACACCCTGACCGCAGAGCTCCGCACCGCTCTGAAGATCGAGCAGGATCTACCCGTTCTCGGTTTCACCATACCGCGGGTTGGTGCACTGAGCGGAACGCAACGGCGTGCTCTGCTGGAGGAGATCCGAGGCTCTTTCGGCGACTCCGGCCTCGACTTCCTGGACATCGCTCGTCTTCGTACGAACGACACCTTCCATCCACTCTCCGAGGCCATCTCCGCCAAGCTTACGGCGGAACAGATCGTCTTCTGTGGACAGAACTTCACGACCGATGACCTCGCCGTCGTCATCACCCCAAAGCCCGGCACCCCCGCGAAGTGGAACCACGACCCGCAGTGGATCTGGAAACGAGTCGGTGCCCTTCGCCTCGAGCTCGCAAAGAAGTTTGCCGACCGGCACACGCTCTTCGAAAAGACAGGCACCGCAAACGATTACAAATTCCTCTGGGTCACCGACTTTCCCATGTACGAGTGGAACGCAGAGACCCGCGCCTGGGACGCCGCGCACCATCCCTTCACCTCGCCCCACGAGGACGACATCACCTCCGGCCGCCTCGTCTCCGACAAGGGTGCGGTCCGCGCGCTCGCCTATGACATCGTGCTCAACGGCACCGAACTCGGTTCAGGCTCGATCCGTATTCATCGCAAGGACGTCCAGCAGGAGATCTTCCGGTCGCTCGGTATGTCCAACGAGGAAGCCCAGGCACGCTTCGGCTTCTTCCTCGACGCGCTTGAGTACGGCACGCCGCCCCACGGCGGAATCGCTCTCGGCCTCGACCGCATCGTCATGATCCTTGCCGGCGCGCAGAGCCTTCGAGAGGTCATCGCCTTTCCCAAGACCGCCAAGGCCATTGACCTCATGGTGGACGCGCCAACACCTGTCAGCGATCAGCAGATGCGTGAACTCAACCTCAGGATCGTCCCGCGCACCTGACGCGACCGCAGCTCAGTTCATCCAGCGCTTGTCGTTCTGCCGTCGCATCTTCTCGCGCTCCGTCGTTGCAGCGCGGTTCTCCACCTCGTCCGGATCCACATACCGGCCGTCCTGATCAAAGTGCACCTCGCGGTTCTGCTTGCGCATGTACACCTCGAACTTGCGCGCAGCCCGCCGGCGCTTCCACCGGTAGTAGCCGTTGCGCATCCCGAACATCTGCTCCGTAAACCCGAACGCCAGACCGCGTCGTGGAGCGAAGCGAACGTAAAGGAACCCGCACAGAGCACCCGCCAGCTGCAGCAAAGCGTTGAAGCTGTCCGCCTGCTTCAGAAGGATCGCGACGGCGATCAGGATGTAGATCGCCACCATGTACTTCGCCTTCAGCCGAAGCACGAACCACAGCAGAAACTCCTGGTCACCAAACAGCATCGCAATCGCGATCAGCAGACCGAAGATGCCGGCCCATGGACCGTAGGCCGCCGACGCGGGATGCAGCCCGAAGATCCGTGTGAACGACACAGCAGCGGCTACCAGCGCTCCACCGATGACCGAGACCCCGTAGAGCTCCGCGACCCACTGACCGCTGTACGAACTTTCCAGAAGCGACCCCGTGAACCAAAGGGTCAGCATGCTGAACAAGACTCCGAGAATCCCCTGGCCGATAACCGAGTAGGTCGCCAGCTGCCAGATCTCGCCCCGCAGCAGCGCCTTCGGCACCAGAATCAGGTGCGACACAATCGTCTCAACCACCGGTCTCGAGACCCACGAAAGGATCGCAATCGCGAAGAAGACCCCGACATTGAGCAGGATGAGCCTGCGCGTCATTCCGGCGAAGGGGGGGAGATTGAGCGTGGTGGATTGGGAGCGCCGCATAAGAATCAACAGGAATCAGAAACTCGCGGCAAACAGACCCGCGTTCTCTATTTGACCACGCCCGGCACCAACCATCCACCGCAGCCGCGCCCCTCTACTCCTTTGCGGCGGGACGAGATGGGCCGGCTGATCGAACCAGCGGCATAGGCAGCACGGCGATGCTACGATGACCAGCCGCATCGACCGACCGCACACCAAAGACGACATTGTCCTTTGACACAGGGAGTGTGACATGGGTCTCCGACCCAACCGTCTGCGCCATGGTCCACACCGGCTCGCCAGTTGCTCTCCACAGCACCTCATAGGCCGTGGTCGCGGGCGCACCCGAAGGTGGCTCCCAGGTCAGCTCCGTATTGTTGTCGAGCGCCTGCGTCAGAATATGAACGTTCTGCGGAGCTCCAGGCGCCATTGCCAGGTTAGCCAGCACAGCGGCGTTCAATCGGGTGACATTGGCCACGTAGTTGAAGTCCACGAACTTCAGCAGATCGCCGTACTCGACGCCGTTCTCGATCCGCAGGTTCTGGTGCTGATGATTGAAGTTCTCTCGCCATTCCGTCAATCGCACCGCGGTGAAGCCCTCTTCGTTGAAGCTCGTGTGATCTCCACCTCGCAAAAAACGGTCGCTGCGAAAGATCAGCACCGGATGGAACGCAGGAAGGATCCCAATCGCATTGGACCTCGCCTTCCCGGGCCCCGGATTGGGAGCACGCTGCTGACCCGGAGCGAAGTAGCTGCCGTCGACGTCCGCGATCGCCCGCGCCAGCTCCCGCGAGGGTGAATCGTTCTCCGCTCCTAGCCGCTCGATCGCCCTTAGCTGCTCCGGCGATACGGATGGCGGGACCCCCTCCGAGAAGACGCGCACCGCTGTCTTATCCGCCATCGTCTCGCCCGGTGTCGTATCGCCTCCCACGATGTCGTTATTCAGCACCGCATCGAGCTTCCAACCTTCCGCTTTCGCGAGCTGCGCCAGATGCTTGCTGCCGTTCAATCCCTGCTCCTCGCCCGCGACGGCGACAAATACGATCGTGGACGGGAACTTCATCTTGCTCAGCACCCTCGCGCACTCGAGCGACACTGCAACGCCGCTCGCATCATCGTTCGCTCCGGGCGCCGCGTCATGCGTGTTGAAGTTATCCGAGTTCCGCGAGTCATAGTGCCCCGTCACCAGCACTCGCCGGTTCGCCTGCGCAGGATCCGTCCCCTTCAGTACCGCGTAAACGTTGGTCAGCTTCGTGGGTTTGCGGATACGCGAGTTCGGCGCCGAAGATCCCGGCTCCGTATAAACATCCCGCTTTACGTCCAGGCACCCGCCGCACTCAGCCGAGTATCGTTCGAACTCCGACACCACCCAGTCCGCCGCCGCATTCACTCCTGTGCCCGGCTTCAAATCCGTGTCCATGCTCGAGAGCGTGCTGCGATTCCCGAACGTCACCAGCTTCTCGATCGTCGCTTGGATTCGCTCCGGAGAGATCTGCCGGAGGGCGGCCGCAATGGCCGGATCAGCGGGCAGCGGATTCAGAATATGACTTCCGGGGGCCTGCGCGCTCAGCGATGCTCCGCATCCAAGGCCGATAGCGGTGCCTGCGGCAAGCTGCCGAAACAAACGAGATGTCCTCTGCATTCCACTTCCTCCAAAACACCCGATCCTGGTACCCGCTTGACGCCACAAGGCATGGTCGATAGACAATAGCCTAGCGGGGGCTGATCTGGTCTGTCACAACATCGTATAAGCGTACAAGCAGCTCCCCACCCGGAAACATGGAGGCACCTGTAATGGCTGTCGTTTGCCCTGAATGCGATAACCCCATCACCGTTAACGTGGACGAAGTCGACGAAGGCGAAACCGTGCAGTGTGACGAATGCGGTCTCGATCTCGAAGTCGTCTCACTGGACCCGCTAGAGCTCGCGCCGATCGACAACACTGGATATGACGACGAGGCCGAGTCGCCCGTCGAAGAAGAGGAAGAAGAGTAGCGCAGAGTATACTTAGACCTATGAAGCTTAGCTCGGGAACGTCGTCTTGGAACCACAAATCTGCTCTCCTGCTGCTCTCAATCCTGCCGTGGATATCCGCGCCAGCAACCCTGCTGGGGACGTCCGCGCTTGCCCAGCAGAGAGGCCCCGTGCAGCGCGTGGTGCAGGGAAAGGTGACCGACAAGGAGGACGCCGCTCTCCGTGGGGCGGTGGTGTACCTCAAGGACGATCACACACTATCGGTCAAAAGCTTCATCTCGGATGACAGCGGCGGGTACCGCTTCGGGCAACTCTCCCAGGCGACAGACTATGAGGTCTGGGCAGAGGCCGCTGGAAAGAAGAGCGCCGTAAAATCCATCAGCTCCTTCGACAGCAAAAACGACATCATCATCAATCTGAAGATCGATACGGGGAAGTAGCGGAAGTCGGCGCTGCACCTGCTTCACGGCATCACAATCAAGCTCGTATCCTCGTCGCTTCCGGCCTGGAGTAGCAATCTATGCTCAGCTGTCCAAGCCGAACCAGCAGGATGCAATCGATCTCCCCGAGCTCCACGCTCCCACATAGGCCCCGGAGAAGACGCCCGCGCCCTCCGAGTCGCAATCGCAGCGGGTTGGCTTCACCGTTCTCGGCCACCTCTCGCTGAACCAGATCTTTTCCGCCTTCGGCGCCAGCAAATATTGCAAGCTCACAGCGCTCGTCAGTGGAGACCGGGATAAGGCGCGCAAAGTCGCCGTACACTATGGCGTCTCGGATACCGGTCTCTACGACGACACGACTTACGACGAGCTCGCCGAGAAGGCCCAGCGGTCAGGTCAGCTGCCGTCAGTCTCGGCAACGCTGCCTTGTGAGAACAAAAGGCGAACATAGTACCCTGAGGTAGCGTATGGCCGTCGCTCCCCATCCCGATCGCTTCGGCTTTCTCCACATTGACCTAAACAGCTTCTTCGCATCCGTCGAGCAGCAGCTCCACCCCGAGTTCCGCAATCGCCCGCTCGCCGTCGTCCCTACCCTTGCCGACACCACCTGCTGCATCGCCGCCAGCTACGAGGCCAAGGCCCTCAAGATCAAGACCGGCACCCAGGTCGGCGAAGCCAAAAAGATCTGCCCCGAGATCATCCTCGTCGAAGGCAACCACTCCACCTACGCCGAGTTCTCGCACAAGATCTCCGCCGCCGTCGAGCGCTGCTGCCCCGTCGCCCACACCCCCTCCATCGACGAGATGGTCTGCCAGCTCATCGGCCGCGAGCAGGAGCCGCCGCGCGCCCGCAGCATCGCCCTCAGCATCAAGCAGGCCATCCGGGATGACGTCGGCGAGACTCTCCTCTGCTCGATCGGCATGGCCCCTAACCGCTACCTCGCCAAGATCGCCAGCGACATGCAGAAGCCCAACGGCCTCATCGGCCTGCTCCCCTCGCAGCTCCCCCGCGCCATCGCCCACCTCGATCTCCGCGATCTCCCCGGCGTCGGCGCCCGAACCGAGCTCCACCTCAACGCCAAAGGCATCACCACCATGCAGCAGCTCCTCGATCTCGATCGCAAAGGCATGCACAGCCTCTGGAACTCCGTCTGGGGAGACCGGATGTATCACTGGCTGCGCGGCGCCGACAGCGGGGACGACGGCGCTCCCCTCGCCAGCGACGTCCAGAAATCGCTCGGCCACTCCCACGTCCTCGGCCCTGACCACCGCTCCGACGCCGGCGCCTGGGCCGTCGCCCACAAGCTTCTCCACAAGGCCGCCATGCGCCTCCGCATGGAACACTTCTACTCCGGCTCGCTCGCCGTTACCATCCGCTTCGCGCTCACCCGCGAGCAGGCGACCCGCATGAAATCGAAGCAGCACTTCTCCGGCCTAAAGCACTCCGGATGGGCCATGGAGGCGCGCTTCCGCGACTGCCAGGACACCCTCACCCTGCTCGAAGTTCTGCGCAGCCTCTGGTCCAAGCGCCCCGTCGGCCCCGAGTTCCAGAAGCCCTTCTTCGTCGGCATCACCATGCGCAACCTCATCCCCGAAAACGAGCATCAGGCCGAGCTCTTCACCGACCCCGACAACCGCGCTCACCTCTCCGCCACCATGGACAAGCTCAACCTCAAGTTCGGCCACACCACCGTCCACTTCGCCGGCATGCTCCCCGCCCGGGACTCCGCCCCCACCCGCATCGCCTTCACCCAGATTCCCGTCCAGTACGGCGTTGATTATATGTAACCGATTCAGCTACATTCGGCCTTCAGCACGACACCTCGCAACATCGTGCACGTACGCTCGGGCCGTCCGCGCTTCGTAACGTCGTCACCGCAAACATGACATCTGTCACCCTACTTCCCTGACACCCGCCACTTAGCCCCGCCTCCGAAACAGCGCATGCTTCTCCCATGCTTCGACGAGACCTCTTCCACACTCGCCGCACAGAAGGAGAGCCAATGGCCGCAACCGCTCTTGCATTCGCCGACACAGCTTCAAGCGTTCCCGCTCCGAGGTCTACGGCAGCCGTCGCCGAGTTCCGCTCCGTCACCAAGCGTTACGGAGCAACAATGGCCCTCGAGAACCTTTCACTCACCCTCTTCCCTGGCGAGATCGTCGCCCTACTCGGCCCCAACGGAGCCGGTAAGTCCACCGCCATCCGCATCCTTCTGGGCCTCACCTCGCCCACCTCCGGCTCTGCCCGCGTCTTCGGCTCCGATCCCCGCCAGCCCTCCACGCGCACCCGCATCGGAGCTATGCTGCAGGTCGGCAACGCTCCCGACGTGCTCACCGTCCGCGAGCACATCGACCTCTTCCGCAGCTACTATCCAGCGCCAATGCCAGTCGCCGAACTCGTCCGCATCGCTCGCCTTGACGGCATCATGGACAAGCAGTTCGGGAGCTTGAGCGGAGGCCAGAAGCAGCGCATGCTCTTCGCCCTCGCCCTCGCTGGCGACCCCGACGTCATCTTCCTCGACGAGCCCACCGTCGGCATGGACATCGAGACCCGCCGCGCCCTTTGGACAGAGGTCCGCGCCCTCTCCGCACGCGGCAAGACCATCCTCCTCACTACGCACTACCTTGAAGAGGCCGACGCCCTGGCCACCCGCGTCATCGTCATCGACAAAGGTCGCATCCTCCGCCAGGGCACACCCTCCGAGATCAAACGCTCCGGCCACGCTCGCGTCATCCGCTGCCGCACCGCGATTCCCCTCGGCGAACTCCGGACCATACCCGGCATCCTCACCGCAACCGCCGACGTCCACACCGGCCTCACCACCATCGAAGCCAATCAGGTCGAGCAACTCCTTCGCGTCCTCCTCCTCCGCGACGAGACGCTCAGCGATCTCGAAGTCCTGACCCCCGCCCTCGAAGACGCCTTCCTCGCGCTTCTGCACTCATCAGCCGAAACCCAAGCCTGAACGCTGCACGGCAAAGCCCACAACTATCCGCTCACAGCTCAAGTCAATAAGGAGACACCATGGCCACCGCCCCCATCGCCCTTTCCCAAACCAGCATGCACACCGCCAGCAACCTCCGCCTCTTCGCGAAAGAGACCAAATACGAGTTCCTCAAGCTCCTCCGCCGCAAGTCCTTCTCACTCGCAACCATCGGCTTTCCGGTCATGTTCTACCTGCTCTTCGGCGTCACCAATCGCCACTCCGGCACCGGCTCCTTCCAGATCGCCAAATACCTCCTCGGCGGATACGCCTGCTTTGGCCTCGTCGGCGCCGCGCTCTTCGGCATCGGCGTCGGCCTGGCCATGGAGCGCACCGCCGGCTGGCTCGATCTCAAGCGCTCCAGCCCCATGCCGCCGCTCGCCTACCTCGGCGCGAAATGCGTCACCGCCGTCGCCTTCGGCGTCATCATTGTCTGCACCCTGGTCGCCATCGGCATCACCTTGGGCGGTGTCACCCTCACCGCTGGCGAGTTCGCCCGCATGCTCGCTTTCACGGTCGCCGGCGCGATCCCCTTCGCCTCCATGGGTCTCCTGCTCGCGCTCGTCGTTCCCGCCAACGCCACCCCCGGCGTCGTCAACCTCATCTACCTGCCCATGTCCTTCCTCAGCGGCCTGTGGATGCCGATCCAGGCACTTCCCCATTGGCTCCAGCGCATCGCCCCCGCGTTCCCCACCTACCATCTTGCGCAGGCGATGCTCAGCATATTCGGCTACGCCCAGCCCGGCTCCATGCTCTCCCACTGGCTCGCCCTCGCCGGCTTCACCTTCCTCATGCTCGGCCTCAGCTGGCTCGTATTCCAGCGCGCCGAGCGCAACGCCTGAACCCGGCTCAGGCGCAACCGCAACCCTCACCGGCGCACAAGCCACACACGCGTACACTGCAGAGGAAACCATGCCAGCCTGCGAAAAATCAACGTTCGGCGACTACATCTGGCTTGCCTACTCGGTCTTCTTCTTTATCGAGCCCATCGTCCGCAACGATCCGCGTTACTGGTTCAAGAACGCAATCCTCTACCTCGTCTTCCTCGCCGTCTACGTGGCGTACACTCGCGCGCGTCGGCGTCAGTCGCAGCTAGCCCTTCTCGCGTCGATGGCATCGCTTGGTCTCCTCGGCTTCTCCTTCAACGCCGGCGCGTCCTGCTTCCTCACCTTCGCCGCCGCCTTCCTCCCCTTCGTTCTCGAGGACATCACAACCATCATCCTCTGCCTCATCACGGGCGCCATCCTGGTCACCGCCGAAGGCCTGCTCCTCCACGTGGATTGGATCAGCCTCGCGATCGCTCCCTCCATGATCGCCATCGTCGGCTCCAGCAACATCTTCATCGGCCAAAAGAAACGAGCCAACCGCCGTCTCAGCATGGCCCACGAGGAGATCGAGCGGCTCGCCGCCCTCGCCGAACGCGAACGCATCGCCCGCGACATGCACGACATCCTCGGCCACACCCTCTCCGTCATCGTCCTTAAGTCCGAGTTAGCCCGCCGCCTCCTCGAGCAGGAGACCCGAAGCTCTTCCGGCCCGACGCTCGACCACAATGCCGCCATAGCCGAGATCGCCGACATCGAAAACACCGCACGCACCGCCCTCGCCGAGGTCCGCAACGCCATCGGCGGATACCGCTCACAAGGCCTCGACGCGGAGCTCGACCTCGCCCGCCGCACGCTCCGCTCCGCAGGCGTCGATCTCGACCTCGACACCTCGCTCATCCCCTCCTCGCTCAACCTCTCCGCCACCGAGGAGACCGTGCTCTCGCTCGCCGTTCGCGAGGCCGTCACCAACATCGTCCGTCACGCCCGCGCCACCACCTGCCTCATGCGTCTCAGCCTCACCCCCGACGGCTTCCACGCGCTCCTCGTCGAGGACGATGGCCACAGCGAAATCTCACGCGAGGGCAACGGCCTCCGCGGCATGCGCGAGCGCGTCCAAGGGCTCGGCGGCCGCTTTCGCGTCGGCTCCGGCGGCGCCTCACTTCCCGGCATCGCCCTTCTCATCGAACTGCCGGCCACCGCTGCCCTCGATCGAGCCAAATCATGAACGCCGCCTCCACCAATCCCATCCGCGTCGTGCTCGCCGAAGATCAGGGCATGGTCCTCGGCGCTCTCGCCGCTCTCCTCGCCCTCGAGCCCGACATCACCGTCGTCGCCCGCGCCGCCAATGGCAAGGAGGCTCTCGACGCCGTCAAGCGCCTCCAGCCCAACGTCCTCATCACCGATATCGAGATGCCCATCAAGACCGGCCTCGAAGTAGCCGCCTTCTTGAAAGACAATCACCCCGCCGTCCGCACCATCATCCTCACCACCTTCGCCCGTCCCGGATATCTCCGCCGCGCACTCGACGCCGGTGCTCGGGGATACCTCCTCAAAGACCGCCCCGCAAGCGAGCTCGCCGAGGCCGTCCGCCGCGTTCACCGCGGTCTCCGCGTCATCGATCCCGACCTCGCCGCCGAGGCCTGGTCCTCCGAGATCGATCCCCTCAGCGACCGCGAGCGCCAGATCCTCCAGCGCGCAGGCGACGGCCGCAGCTCGAGCGAAATCGCCGCCGACCTCCACCTGTCCGAGGGTACCGTCCGCAACTACCTCTCCGAAGCCATCGCCAAGCTCAACGCCTCCAACCGCACCGACGCCGCGCGCATCGCCCGCGCCAAGGGCTGGCTCTAGCTCCCCGTCAAACGGGACGCCGCGTCAGGCAGTGCACTCTGGGACAGATCAATCGCGACAGTAGCCTCCGTGCGTCCAGCCCGCATCTGAAGACCTGAAGGAGTCTCCATGAAGCTCGCTGTGACGCGCATCCTCGCTCGCTCATTCGCCATCGCCGCCGTTGCCCTCGCCGCGACCCTGGGCTGCAACAAGAAGGCCGACAACACCTCCAACTACACCAGCGCCATCAACACCTACTACAGCGCCCACCCGGCGTGCCTGTGGGACCAGCCGGTCAAGCTCCCGGCCCAGGCCGACACCTCGAATGACACCAAAACTTCCGGCTACGACGCCCTCGTCGATCAGGGCCTGCTCGTCCGCTCCACCTCCGAAAAGAAGGTCTTCATCGTCGCCTCCAAGCAGGTCAACAACTACGACCTCTCCGACAAGGGCCGCTCCGCCTGGACCGCCGACCCGCAGCAGCCCGGCTACGGCAACCTCTGCTACGGCCACCGCAAGGTCTCAAGCATCGATAGCTCCACACCCACCACCAGCGACCCCGGCGCAACCACTCAGATTGACTACCGCTACACCGTGGACGGAGTTCCAGCCTGGGCCTCTGCCACCGAGACCCAGAACACCTTCCCCGTCCTCCACGCCGATCTCGCGAGCCCGCAGGCCGCGCAGGCAACGCTCACCAACACCAGCAACGGATGGCAGCTCACCTCTGCTCCCGCCTTATCCCGGCGCAGCTCTCCCTCGTCCTCCGACGGCCAGATCGTCAAGTAAGACGCACCCTCAGCTCGACATGAAAAAGGGACGAAGCACCCGCTCCGTCCCTTTCCATGTCTCCCCCAAACGCAGCCTCGCCTACTGCTCAGGCCCGTCAATCTTCTTCTGCGCCGCCGCAAAGCTCGTCATCTCGTACCCCTCCGGCGGCGTCCCACCCGCAAGATACCGCACGAAGTAGTCCCACCTTCGCCGCATCATGTACGGCGAAGCCTCGCCGTATCCGTGATGGGCATTCGGAATCATCAGCAGATCAAAATCTTTATTCGCCTTGATCAGAGCATCCACCAGCAGCAGCGTATTGTACGGCGGAACGTTGTCGTCCATCGTCCCATGCGCCAGCAGCAGATGCCCCTTCAGATTCTTCGCAAAGTTCTGGTTCGCCTGGCTGTCGTAGTTGCTCTTTCCGTCCGTCCCAACTACCTCGACCCCCGCCCACTTCTCCGCCCAGTCATCCTCATAGTCGCGCTGGTCATGGTTGCCGCTCTCCGCAATCCCTACCTTGAAGAACTCCGGGTAGTGCAGCATCGCCGCGCCCGTCGCGTTCCCCCCGCCCGAGTGCCCCCAGATCCCCGCTCGCTCCAGATCGATCCACGGATACTTCGCCGCCAGCTCCTTCATGCCCGCCACCTGGTCGGGCAAGGTATTGTCCCCGAGATCCCCGAAATATGCCTCGTGGAATGCCTTCGACCTCGAAGGCGTCCCCATTCCATCCAGGCACACCACCACGAATCCCAACTCCGCCAGCGCCTGATTATCTCCATGCGCAGCGCTGAATCCGCGGCTCCCGCAGGATCCAATCTGCGGCCCGGGATAGACATAGTTGATCACTGGATACTTCTTGGCGGCATCGAAGTCCGTCGGCCTGAACATGAAACCAAAAATGTCCGTCTTGCCGTCGCGACCCTTTACCGTAACCGGCATCAGCAGCTTCCACCCTGCCGCCACCAGCTTTGAGATGTCCTGCCTCGCGACCTCCGCCGTCACCTTTCCCTCCGCATCGCGAACCACCGTCACCTGCGGCTCCGTCGGCGTGCTCGCGATGTCCACAAAGTAGCGCCCATCCGGCGAAGCCGTGATCGCATGATCCTTATCCTCCGCCGTCAACAGCTTCAGACCGCTCCCGTCAAACCCGACGCTGTAATAGCTCCGAAAGTAGGGATCGCGCCCAGCTTCCTTTCCTACGCCAACGAAGAACAGCCTCCGCGCCTTCTCGTCGACCGACAGCACCTGCGTCACGTTGCCCTCACCCTGCGTGATCTGGTTCTTCAACTTTCCCGTCGCCGCGTCGTACAGATACATCTGCCCCCACCCGTCGCGCTCCGAGAACCATAGAAACTCGTTCGACCTCGAAAGATAGTGCCAGTTCACCTTTCCATCGCCGCTTTCAAAGAACTTCGGCGCCGTCTCCGTATACACCTCGCGCACATCTCCCTTCTCCGCATCCGCGATCCGCAGCCACTCCTGCTTGTGATCGCGTGAGGTCGACACGAACGCCACATGCTTGCCGTCTTCTGCCCACTGCACATCCTCCCATCCGCCGTCGCAGCTCACGTCATCGCAGATCGTCGACCGATGCTGATCCGGCGGCATCTTGAACCGCACCACCTTCTTCTTGTCCACGTCGATGACCACGCGCTCGATCATCGTCACGTCCTTGTCGCCCACCAGCGGATACTTCCAGGCCTCAAGCATCGGATGACGATTCGTCACTGGCACAAGGTACATCTCTCCCGTCTTCCGCTGATCCTGCTGAAACGTTGCGATTTTCTTCGAATCCGGCGACCACACCAGGATCGCCGCATCGCTATGCTTCCATCCCGCGTTGTCCGTCGCATATCCAAAGTTCGCGACGCCATCCTTCGTCAGCTGCGTCTCCTGCCCGCTCTTCACGTCGCGCTTCCACAGGTTCCAGTCGCGGATAAACGCTGCCTTCGACTTATCCGGAGACAGCACCTCATTCGTAGCCGCGCGTCGCCGTCCGGCCGGAGCCGCATCCTGTCCCTTCCCCTGCTCAACCGCGCACACCACCTGCCCCGACACCTCGCACAGAAGTTTCGATCCCGAAACCGAGACCGTCGCCACCTCCTTGCCCCCCTCAAATGAAAGCTCCGACACCGACAGAAAGTGCCCGTCGACCTTTGCGTCAGCCTTCGCCGCGACCACCGCCGCCGCCAGCTTCGCGTGATCGAACGCCGGAGCCGAACTCCCTTTAGCCGCATCGACCAGCAGGTACGTAAAACCCGCCGGCCCGCGATCCCGGTACCAGAAACGATCCCCCTCCACCCACATCGGACGCTCCACCGTGTGAAACACCAGCGGCGTCACGTTGTACGACATCATCTTCTCCGCGCGCGCGTAGTCCGCCGCCGTATACACCCGCCCACCCTTCTCCTGAGCCACCGTGCCCACCGCCACCCAGCAGATCAACCCAAGGCTTTTCCGTGCAAACCAAAGCTTTCCCAGACGCATGAGTCTCGTTTCCAACGGCAGTTCGCCGCTCAGCAGATTGACTGAAAAGTGATGCCCAAGTCTACAACCCACGCCAAACGCCGAAATTCGGGTCCAACCCCAGGCGAGGAGAATCAAAAGCCCGCGCCATACCAGCCTAAGGCGACGCCCCAGGCTCCACTCAACCTCAGGCGAGAGGGCTGAAGGCCCGCTCTATCGGCGGGCCGCCAACCGTATCCTCCACAGCACCTGTCGCAGCATCCCCATCCAAACCGGTCCATCGGAAGCCTCGTTGCCCATCCGCACCACGAGCCGCCGAATGTCCTCCTCTCCGCTGTTCGCCGGATGATGCCGCATGTACCCCGCCTCCTCCAGCACCTCACGCAACAGCCCCGCCAGCCGCTCGTTCTCCCCGGCCTTTATCGCCTGCCGCATCTCCCGCGGCCGTGCATTCTCCACTCCCCGCGCCAGCTCATACAGGCACACCGCTGCCGCCTGCCCCAGGTTCATCGAGGGATGCCGTGCCCCCGCATACGCCTGCATCGGAATCGTCATCAGCGATTGGCAGTGGCTCAGCTCCTCGTTGCTTAGACCCGTCTTCTCCGATCCGAACAGAATCGCCACCCGCCCCCAACCTTCCGCAAGCTCCGCCCCGATCCGCTCTCCCGCCTCTTCTAGCAGCTGCACCGGATGCGCCAGCGCCCGCTCCCCTACCGCCGTCGTCCCCACCACCAATGTGCAATCCTCTACCGCCTCAGCCATCGTCCGAAACACCCTTGCCGACCCGAGCACCTCCGACGCATCCACCGCCGACTTCGCTCCCTCAAACGGCCGATCGAATTCGGTTACAATTCTCAGCCGCCCCACGCCGAAGTCATACATCGCGCGCGCCACCGCACCGATGTTGTTCGGATTGCGCGCACGCACCAGCACCACGCAGAGCCGATCCCGTTGTTCTTCCGAAAGCACACCGACATTCTAGGCTCAAGGAACGCATAATCCCCTCTCCCAACCCGCGCGCAAAGCAAAGTGGCCGGCAAATTCGCCGGCCACTCTATCGTTCACGACCCAGGATCTACCTCCCGCGTCCGCTATCTCCCCGCGGATCGCCCCTGGCGTCCGACCTGGGCTCACTCTGCGGTCGAGGAGCCTCCTGCCGCATCTGCGGCTGAACTCTCTGCTGCACCTGTGGCTGCGGCTGAACCCGAGGCTGACTTTGCGGCTCAACCCTCTGCTGTACCTGCGGCTGCGGCTGAACCCGCGGCTGCACTTGCCCCTGCGGCTGTGGCTGAACTCTCGACTGCACCTGCGCATTGTGGTTCTCGTTATAGATCTGCCGGTTCGCCCCGTTCTGCTCGCGCTGCACCTGCTGCCGCTCCCCTGGAGTCAGTGTGCCTCCATTGGCCTGCCGATCGATCTGCACGTGCCGGTTCACATTGCCCTGCCGAGTCTCCGCCCGCGCCGCCTCTCCCGCCGTCATCTGCCCGCTCGCCACGCCGTTGCCGATCCTCTGCTGCTGGTTCGCCTCGCGTGCATTCACCGCTCCTCGCGCAGGAACAATATTCGTCCGATCGCCAACTCGCGCCTGCGCCGCGATCGCTGGCCGCCCGCCATTCACATTCGCAAACTGCTGCCGATTCTGCGCCGCGAAATCCCTGTGCTGAATCTGGTTCTGCGTCGGCGGCACATGCTGCTCGCGCTCCGCAACCAGCTCCTGCGCACTCGCCCTTGCTGCAATCCCACCATTCCCGCCGTTGTAGCTCACACGGTTGTAGGCCACGTTACTGTTATTCACGATCACCGTCTTGTTATAGGTGTTGTGAATGTTGGTCACGTTGATGTTGTTCACCGCGCGGTTATACGAGAACCTCCCGCGATCCCAGTACCCGCCCTCATAGCCGTTTCCGATATACCCGAAGCCATAGTTCACCCCGCCATAAAACCCGACGTGCGGCCCCCAGTACCCCGGGTGGAACAGGTACGCATTTCCCCCCCATCCCCAGTACGCCGGCGTCCACAGGTACCCCACCATCGGCGGCTGTACCCACACCCCCGGGACCCAGAAGTATCCATCCTCCCCATACGCCCAGTACCCCGGTGTCCACAGGTAACCCTCATTCGGGCAGATCGGCTGCGTGTACACCGGCAGCATCGGAGGCGCGATCCCAACCGAGATATAGACGTCCGCAAATGAGGCCAACGGCGCCAGGGTAAGAGCTGCCGCCACCACACACTTCCGAAAAGTACAGAAAACTCGCATGGGTAGAACTCCGTTGCGCCCGACCTCGACCGCGAAGTCCGCTGCCGATCCAGGCACCCCTTTAGAGACACCACCCCACCCGCGAAGTTTCCATCACCGACCGCGTTTCTCACCCGCGCGCCTGCAACTTACGGCGCAGGCGCAAAGTCCCTCAACCCCTCCACCGTCTTCGCATCCATCCGCACCAGCATCTCCACCACCAGGTCAACCGTCCGGTCAAAGTCCTTCCGGTTCACAATCCCGTTGTGCGCATGCGTATACCGCACCGGAACCACCAGGTTCACCGTCGGCGCTCCCCCACCCGCCGTCTGCATCTCCGCCGAGTCGTCCCCATACCCCTGCACCAGGTCGAGCTGCAGCGCTATCCCCTTCTCCTTCGCCGTCCCCTTCACGAACGCCACCATCTTCCGATTCGCAATCGTGCTCGAGTCGTACAGAAACATCCCCGGTCCGGCGCCCAGCTTCACCTGCGTCTCCTCCGGCCTCGCACCCGACGTGTCTCCCGTGATCCCTCCCTCGATCGCAATCCCGATATCCGGCTTCACCGTCTGCGCCGCCGTTCTCGCTCCCCGCAGCCCCACCTCCTCCTGCGTCGTCGCCACGTAGAACAGCTGGTTGGCATGCGGCATCTTTGCCGTACGTCTCATCGCCTCCACCAGCACCGCGCATCCGATCCGATCGTCCCATCCCTTGCCCAGGTAGTTGTCACTCCCGTTCATCACCATGAAGGGAGCATCCGGCACCACCGGATCGCCCGGCTCCACCCCCATCGCCTCCGCCTCCGCCGCACTCTTCGCCCCAACATCCAGGTACAGCGACTCCCGCGCAAACACCCTCGTCCGCTCCTCCGACGCAACAATATGGATATCCCGAATCCCCGTCACCGCATGCACCGGACCCTTCGACCCAATCACGATCCATCGCTGATCCACCAGCGCCTGGTCAAGCCAGCCGCCAAGCATCTGCATCGTCAGAAACCCGTTCGGCGTCACCCTCCGCACCATCCCACCCAGCTCATCCATATGCGCGTCGACCATGATGCGCGGTCCGCTCGCACCCTGCTGCGCAATCACCGACCCCATGCCGTCATACCGCATCGCCACCGTCGCCAGCGGCTTCATCTCGCCCACCATAATCGCCCGCACCGCCTCCTCCGCCCCCGGAGGCCCCGGAGCATCCGCCAGCCGCTGCAGCAAACCCTGCGTCCGATCGCCCGAACCCTGAGCCAGACCACACACGCCGCCCCACGCCAGCGCCACCGCGGCAACAGCTAACCCCAAACTAAAAAAGCTCCCTCGCATGCGCGAAATATAACACCCTTTCCCTAAATGAAGAGACTCGCGCTGCCAGTTGCCAATCGACCGTATCCCTCCTGATCCATGGTCTACCCTCGCCAGCCAGTCCATGCATGCGCTCCACCCCCGTGCTGACTTGGGCTCAGTTTTTGCGCAGGGGGCAACGCTAACCAGCGCGCCTCCATCCCAGCACAAGGAAATAGGAGACATCTAATGAAAAATACTCTTCTCGGTTTAGTTGCCGCCGTAGCTATCAGTGGTACGGCATTCGCTCAGACCAGTACGCCCGACTCAGCAAGCTCGAACACCTCCGCATCCACCCAGCGCGTCGATGACACATCCCATCACAACTACGGCTGGATCGGCTTGCTTGGACTTGCCGGCTTGGCTGGGCTGCGCAAGCAGGATCACACACGCTCCGTCAACACCACAACGACCGGCACAGGACGATAACCTAACAAGTGACAGAGTCGTCGTCATTCGAGGTCTAAATCCCGCCGCCACCGGAAAAGACATTCTTTGATCACTAGTTTCTTGAAGAAGAAGAGGGACGGGCCCAGCAGGCGCGTCCCTCTTCTTTGTTGTGCAGATCCAGTCCGATCTACTGGCAGCCGTTCACCTTGAACGATCCGACCCGGGTGTGCCAGTTAAACGTGCCGTTCACCGCCAGGTACTCGTTGGTGTACCAGAAGGTGCAGTCGTCAACCGGATCGACCGTCATGGCACTGTAATCGCCCCATCGGTTCAGCGTTCGCTGCTGGGCCCCGGTTCCGGCCTGCAGCAGCTGTTCCGATCCGAGGCGGTTCAGCGTGTCCGTAAAAGTGCGGTAGGAGTACTTGATCGACGGATAGGCCGATCCACTCGATGTACTGTACCCGAGCGCCAGGTTTCCATTCTTATCGGACGCAATCGATCCCATCCATCGGTTCAGACCGTCCGCCGGTGCATAGGTGGACTGCTGGAAGACCGTGACGCCGGTAGTCCCTCCGCTCGCCGGCCGCAGCTCATACCAGCGCGCACCTGCGGCAACCGATCCCGGATTGACCGAGTGGTTGACGTACAACGCCTCGTGGCCGTCGGTGAAGTGACGGTACGAGAGCCGGTACATCAGCCGGTCCGCCAGCGAGTCGAGCTGCTGCGCCGTTCCAGGCTGCGGGATGCACGTTCCACCCGCGCATGCCTCGGCAAAGGTCGCCACCGGCGTGCTGTAGGGGCCCGCCAGTGAGCTGTTTGCCGCGCTGGCAAAGTCCACGTGGAAGCGCCATGTGAGGAGAGCGTTCGAGCCAAAGCTCGCAAAGTACTCGCTGCTGCCGGTAGGCGGTGCTATCAGACCGTCCACGTCGCCCGGAAGGACGCCGCCAAATGAGCTCGAAAGCTGGAAGCACTGCTCGGCTGCTGCCGCGCCCGAACGCATCGCGTTTCCGTCGTAGGCACACAGGCGCGCACCGGCAAAGGTGTTTCCGTTAAACATGTTGTACGTCCCGAAGTACACGCCGTTGAAGACGCCAAACTTCGGGTAGTCGTTGAAGTTCGGCTGCTTGTACGCATACACGTTGTACCCGCCGGTCGCATCGCTGGTCTGGGAGACGGCGATGCACTGCCAGTAGCCCAGCGTGCTCGCGTTGGTCACCGAGAACTGCGTCAGAATCCACCGGCCGTTCGCCTTGTCGTACTGCGCGATCGGATCGCCATCGTTGTTCACCGCGCAGGGGTGCGAGGCGCCGAGCGACTGGTACAACTGGTTCCCCGGGATTGGACCTTCCAGTACAGCGCCAGTGGCCTTGTCGAACACCGCGAACGACTCATTGACCCACTGCACATACTGCGTCGCTCCGACTGCGCCACTGGTATCGGGTGGCGCGGAGTTGACACTGAAGTTGGGGAAGCCCGCTCCGACACCCTCAAAGTTGCGGCCGGGCGCGAGTGTGCCAGAGCTGGTGAAGGCGGTGCTCTGAACCACCGGATCGGTCGAACCGCCGCCGCCTCCAGGTCTGGTGCGGGCGTTACCCTGCAGCAGACGGAGTGGCTTGTCCTTCTTCGGTTCGTCCGGCTGTCCCTTGTGCATGCCATGGACGGTGATACTCGACGAGCCCGCACCGTAGCTCACCTGGGGATTCGTGAGCACGACCGGGTCAAGCGTGTGCGGGTTATCCGCAAGGGCCGGCGGCGCCATGCTGAAGGTCGCAATCGTGAGGGCGGAGACCATGCCAAACTGCAGGGTCAAAGAACATCTTCGATCAGGAAAACTGAGATGGCGCAAGCGGGGAGCTCCTACAGGTTCGGATTGGACTTGAATAAGGTTGATCTCACTTCCATACAGGGTTGGAATCGACCTCGAATCGCATTTGCCTGGTACGGGTGAGACGAGCAAGCCAAGGGCGGACAGTGACACGCATAAGGGATCCTCGGTTTTCTGCCGAAGACCGAAGACCAGAAGTTCAATCACCGTAGCCTATCCGGAGCTCCGCCGGATACAGAAATGTTCGCCGGCAGCATAACCCCGGTTTTCCGTGCGACTCCTCTCGATAAACCAGGCGACTCCCCGGCGGAGAGGGTCGGGCGGCGCCCCAGCCCGGCCAGCTGACTCGTTGACACGAGCCGAGCTCGCCCCGCCCAAATAGCCGATACCATCGCCATCTCGCAGGGCCCCTACCCTAAACCGAGGCTCAACCCTCAGCCATGGCCGACAACTTCGCCATCGCGCCCGAACTCTACACTAAACTGAGGCTCAACCCTCAGCCATGGCCGACAACTTCGCCCAACTCGTCAAGGCTCAGGCCGACATCGTCAAGATCATCGGCGACTACGTCCGCCTCAAAAAGTCAGGCGCCCAGAATTACACCGGCCTCTGCCCCTTCCACAAGGAAAAGACCGGCTCCTTCTCCGTCAACGCCGCCCACAGCTACTTCTACTGCTTCGGCTGCCACGAAAAAGGCGACGTCTTCACCTTCGTCATGAAGCTCGACAACATCAGCTTCCCTGAGGCCGTCCGAGCCGTCGCCGCCAAGGCCGGCATCCCCCTTCCCAAGCGTGAGTTCTCCTCCCCCGAGGAGGCGCGCGAAGCAGGCCTTCGCCGCCAACTCATCGACGCCCACGAGGCCGCCACCCAATACTTTGAGGGGAACCTCAAGTCCCCCGAGGCCGCCCGCGCCCGCGAGTACCTCACCGGCCGCGGCGTCACCCCCGACACCATCGCGAAGTTCCGCATCGGCTACGCCCCCGACGACTTCAACGACATGCGCGACCGCCTCGGCAAACACTTTCCCGAAGACGTCCTGCGCGCCTCCGGCCTCTTCAGCGCCAAGGAGCAGGCCGACGGCACCCCCGGGCAGATGTACGCCCGCTTCCGCAAACGCATCACCTTCCCCATCGCCAACGAGCAGGGCAAGACCATCGCCTTCACGGCCCGCGCGCTTGATTCAGCCGACACCGACGCCAAGGCCGGGCCCAAGTACCTCAACTCGCCCGAGACGCCCCTCTACTCGAAGTCACAGGTCCTCTTCAACCTCGACAAGGCCAAGGCCGACATGCGCACCCACGACTTCGCCCTCCTCGTCGAGGGCCAGATGGACTGCATCTCCGTCTACATGGCCGGCGTCCGCAACGTCCTCGCCACCTCCGGCACCGCCTTCACCGAGTCGCAGGTCCGCCTGCTCTCGCGCTTCACCCACCGCGTCGTCGTCAACTTCGACCCCGACCAGGCCGGAGCCAACGCCGCCGAGAAATCCATCGCCCTCCTCACCGAGGAGAGCTTCGAGGTCAAGGTCGTCACCCTCGAGGGCGGCCTCGACCCCGACCGCTTCGTCCGCGAGAACGGCATCGAGGCCTACATGGCCGCGCTCCGCTCCGCCAAACGCCACTCCGACTACCTCATCGACCGCGCCCGTCAGCTCTTCCCCGCCCGCACCCCCGAGGCCAAGGTCAAGGCCGTCAACTTCCTCCTCCCGCATATCCGCCGCATGCCCTCCACCCTCCTCCGCGACGCCTTCGCCGCCGACGCCGCCCAGAAGCTCTCGATCGACTCCGCCCTCATGCGACAAGAGCTCAAACAGGCCGCCGTCTCCCGCACCGAGAGTCTCCCCGCTCGCCGTGCCCAGCCCGTCAGTGAGGTCGAGCGCACTCTCCTTCGCGCACTCGTCCTCCCCGCTTCCGATCCCGCCCGCCAGCTCGCCGCCTCCACCCTCGGCGAAAACCCCGCCTGGTACGACGGCACTGCCGCCTCTACCCTCTTCGAAATCCTCGCCCACGCCGACCCACCCTCGAACCCGCTCGATGCCGCCCCCGACGACGCCACGCGCGCCATGCTCGCCAGCGTCCTCCGCGATGAGCCCGAGACCGGCAGCTCAGCCCACGCCCCGGCCCAGACCCCCCTCCAGCGGGTCGAGTCCGCCCTTCACCTCCTCGAGCGCCGCTACCTTGAGGTCCGCCAGCGCGAGATCCGGTCCGCCATCGCCGCCGCCGAACAGAAGAACGATCAGCCGGCGCTGGCCCAGCTCTTCTCCGAAAAGATCCGCCTGGACCGTCTTCTCCGCCAGCACGACACCACGATGAACCACAAGTCCACCAGCGCCGCTCCATCGATTTCGACCAAGTAGAATGGTGAAACCGGGGAATATTCCGCGAGCGATCTCCCCCATCGATGGCAGTCTTCACCCGCATTCTAAAGAACTTGGGCGCAATGTTCACCGGACGCCTGCTGACCATCGTCCAGCAGGTGATCATCCCCCCCATCTTCATCCACCGCTACTCCACCGCCCAGTTCGGCGAGTGGGGCGTTCTCTCCGGGGCCGTCGCCGCCCTCGCTATTCTCAACTTTGGCGTGCAAACGTATATGAATCAGGACCTTGCCGTTCGCTACGCAAAAGGCGAACTCGGGGGCTACCACGTCCGCCAGTCCACCGCCCTCCGGCTCCTCCTCGGCGTCGTCCTGGTGGCCGCCGTCCTCAGCCTCGTCCTCTTTGCCATACCGCTCGACACCATGCTGCGCCTCGATATCGGCCGTCGAGCCGCGCAGCTGACCGCCTATCTCCTGGCCATCCAGGTTCTGCTTAGCTTTCTGAACGGCTACCTCGCGGGCATCTTCATGGGCGTAGCCCTGGCCCACCGCGGCGCCTACTGGAACAACTTCCAGGCCCTGCTCACCGCCCTCGTCCTGCTCGGCTGCGTCTCCCTCCATCTTCCATTTCCGGTCCTCGCCGGCGTTCAGAGCATCACCATGTGCATCTCGATCGTGGCTGTCCTCATCGACATCCGCCGAACCTCCCCCGAGATCTTTCCCACCCTTCGCTACTGGGATCGTGCGGCCGTCAAGGAGATCCTCAAGCCCAGCGGATACTTCGGCCTGCTCACCATCTGCACCTTCCTCGCTTACCAGGCGCCCCTCATCGTCATCCAGCGCGTCCTTGGTCCGGTCGCCGTTGCCGGCTTCATCGTCATGCGTCTGGTCTTCTCCATGTGCCGCCAGATCCTCGCCATGTTCACCCAATCCATGAGCGCCGAAATCACGAACCTCTTCGGACGCGACGACTGGATCTCGCTCTCCCGCCTCTACGACTACTCCGAACGCCTCATCTTCTTCCTCATCCCGCTCGTCAACACCGCCGTTCTGATCGCCTCCCCCGTGCTCATCACGCTCTGGATGCACAAACGCGTCGAGCTCTTCTCTGCCTACCCGTACATGCTCTCCGCCGCGATCTCGATGGTCATCAGCCTCAAGGAGCACAAGTTCCAGTTCCAGTTCTCGACCAACACCCACGAAGAACTCGCGCGCATCATGTTCTTCTCCTACCTCGGCATGACCGTCGTTTCGATCGGCGCGGTCCACTTCCTGGGCATCGTCGGCTTTCTGTGGACGTGGCTCGCCGTCGAAATCCTGCAGATCGCCCGCATCGTTCGCCTCAATATGAAGCTCTTCGCGCGGATCGAGCGCCTGGAGCTCAAGTACCTGCGCCGGCTCTCCGTAATCTGCGTCTGTTCCCTGCTCGCCTCACTCGCGCTTCTCGAAAAAACTGCGGCCTTTCCCATCACCTGGCAGATTGCTCTCTCGCTCACGTCAGCCGCCATCCTCACCGCACTCTCCTGGCCGCTGTTCGGAGTCGGCGACGTTCTCCGTAAGATGTCGGCTCAGTTCTCCCGCAAATTTGCCTAGGAAACTCATGAAGAAGAAACTCCGCATCGGCATTCTCTTTGGCGGCCGCTCCGGCGAGCATGAGGTCTCTCTGCTCTCCGCCACTTCCATCCTTAAGGCCATCGACAGAAAGAAATACGACGTCATTCCCATCGGCATCACCAAGGCCGGCCGATGGGTCACCGCGAACGACGCCCAGGCTCTCCTCTCCGGGACCGCAAGCCCGGCTAATCCTCGTCTGGCAGGAGATCCTGCCTCGACCCCGACCGCCGATCTCCTGCGCACCGGCGCGCCTGTGATCATTCCGCCCGTTTCTCTGGAGTCGCTCAATCCGCTGGCCCTCAGCGCGACCTCCGAGATCGGCCGGCACTCCCTCGCGCTCGACGTCGTCTTCCCCGTCCTCCATGGCACTTTCGGCGAAGACGGCACCATCCAGGGCCTCTTCGAGCTCGCCGATATCGCCTATGTCGGCTCCGGTGTCCTCGGCTCCGCCGCCGCCATGGACAAAGACATCATGAAGAAGCTCTTCGCCGCCGCGGGCCTTCCCCAAACGCCCCACCTGGCGTTTCTCCGGACCGAGTGGTCAGCCGACCCCAGGCGGTGCACAAAACGCATCGAGAGCGCCCTCGGGTACCCGCTCTTCGTAAAACCCGCAAACCTCGGCTCCTCCGTCGGCATCTCGAAGGTCCACGACCGCAGCGAACTTGCCTCTGCCATGAACCTCGCCGCCAGCTTCGACCGTAAGCTCGTCGTCGAGCAGGGCGTCGGCGGCCCCGGAGCTAAACCCCGCGAGCTTGAAGTCGCCGTCCTCGGCAACGACGCACCCGAGGCCTCGGTCGTCGGCGAGATCGTTCCCGGCGCCGAGTTCTACGACTACGACGCCAAGTACAACTCCGACGCGAGCGTCCCCATCATCCCCGCCAGGCTCTCGAAGGCGGAAGAAAAGCAGATTCGCTCCATGGCCATTGCCGCCTTCCGCGCCTGCGAGTGCTCCGGCCTCGCCCGCGTCGATTTCCTCATGGAGCCCCCACGCGCCTCGCGCAACAGCGGCAAACCCCAGCCCGCGAAAATCTTCCTCAACGAAATCAACACCCTCCCGGGCTTTACCTCGATCAGCATGTATCCCAAGCTCTGGGAGGCCACCGGCCTGCCCTACAAACAGCTGATCGACCGCCTCATCGACCTTGCGCGCGAACGCCACGCCGAAAAGAAGCAGACCTCCTTTAGCCTGAGGTAGCGTCTTTCATCTTGCAGAGTCAAAGACAGACGCACACGAAATCATCGAGCAAGGGTGCTAAGCTACCCGCGAAGTCACCAGAAACAGACGAAAGGAGCGCGCTGTGAAAGCTATCGGCGGATCGCACGGACGCATAGGTCTACCTCCCCTTCATCTCCTTGCCTCGGCTCTGCTGCATGCTCTGGTACTCGTCGGCATCCTCTACCGTCACGCCCCGTGGATTGCCCCCATGCGCCTCCCCGGCACAGCGCATGGAAGTCGTCTTGAACTCACCTACTCGCCTGGCCACGCTCCGGTCCGTACCTCCGTTCGACACCCGCGATCCGCGCCTCAAATAGCCGCTGCCAGCACGCCGCAGCCTTCGTTCACCCCACCCCTTGTTCAAGCCGTACCCCCTTCCAATTCAGCCTCACCCTCGAGCGCTCAGCCTGACGCCGTCGCCGGAGCCGACGCGCTTGGTGACGGCAACGTGAGCATCGCTCTCGCGGCCTTCTTTCCCGCCCCGAAGCCCAACCTATCAGTGCTCACCCGCGGCACGTCTGGTGACGTCATCCTCGATGTTGTTATTGATTCCACCGGCAAAATAGCCGATATCAAGATCACAAGCGGCCTGGGACACGGCATTGACGAGACCGTGATCGCCACCGTGCAGCAGTGGATCTTCCACCCGGCCACCAAGGACGGGCAGCCCATCGCGAGCGAGCAGGAGTTGCGCTTCCACTACGAACGAGGATAGCCGCCCTATTGCACCCGGCTATGCTTGTAGCCCTCCGCCGACAGCGCCGACAGCAGATCCGCAACCTGTTCCCGGCCGCGCGTCTCCATGGTGATATCGATGACCGTGTCCCCCAGATTCACTCCGTAATACGCTCGATTGTGCAGCGTATCGACAATGTTGGCGCCGTGACTCGCAATCAGTCGCGTCAGTTCGGCCAACGCTCCCGGCTTGTCCAGCAGATGAATGCGCAGCCGGATCAAACGTCCGTCCTGCACCAGACCTCGCTCGATGATGCGGCTCAGAAGAGTCACATCGATATTGCCCCCGCACACCAGAACCGCTGTGTGGGCGCCTGCCCGGACCATGGCCGACTTCTTCTGCAGCAACGCCGCCAGCGCCGCCGCGCCAGCGCCTTCCGCCAGCGTCTTCTCCCGTTCGAGCAGTACCAGGATCGCCGACGCAATCTCATCCTCGTCCACCGTCACAATCTCATCGACATACCTCTCGATCATCGGGAACGTGACGTCACCAGCTCTTCGCACTGCGATGCCGTCGGCTATCGTTGTCGCGGGTTCAATCGTCGTCGGCCCATGCTGCGCCAGCGCAGCCATCATGGAGGGCAGCCTGGCCGTCTGCACACCTATGACCTTCACCTCAGGACGCGACTCCTTGATCGCGCAAGCCACGCCGCCAACTAACCCGCCACCTCCGATCGGAACGACGACCGCTTCCATCCTGGGCACCTGCTCCAGCAGCTCCAGACCGATCGTTCCCTGCCCGGCCATCACCGCCGCGTCATCGAATGGATGGATAAACGTCATTCCATTCCCCTCGCAGATACGCCGCGCCTCGGTATGGGCCTCGTCGAAGTTGGCACCGTACAGCACCACCTCCGCCCCAAAGTTCCGCGTCGCTGTCACCTTGACCAGCGGAGTCTGCTGCGGCATCACGATGAGGCTCCGGATCCCCCGCTTCGTCGCATGGTGGGCAACGCCCTGCGCGTGATTTCCCGCGCTCGCCGCAATGACACCGCGCCGGGCCTGCTCCGTCGTCAGCATCGCAATCCGGTTCAAAGCTCCCCGTTCCTTGAACGATCCGGTCATCTGGAGGTTCTCGAGCTTCAGGTAAACGTGCTGCCCCGTCAGCCCCGACAGTACCTCCGAGTGGGGACATGGCGAGTAGTAAATGGATCCGCGGATCCGTTCGCGTGCGGCCCACACGTCCGCCAATCCGATAGCAGGCTTACCCGGTTCACTTGGCATATCCGTATAGAGTAATCAACTCTGCCTCAAACCCGGGGATCGAATGCCTCGTCTGCCCGCTTCCATCGCGCACCGCTCTATTTCAGCTTGTGACGATTATCGACAGGTTTTCCACACCTAGGGAAATCCCGCAAGACAGCGTCTATCGAAATGGTACGGTTGCGAACTAAATCTTTTGCTGACTCGTGCATCACGTTGCCTCTCTGCGCGCATCTCATTATCTCTTTACGAACAAAATTTGTAGTGCCGTTTAATCTGCCTCTCTTGTTTCCCGTCTGCCCTGCCACGCTTTTCCACCCTGCACGACGGAGACTGACATGGCAGTATCAATAACTCCCCTGGATTCGTTGCTCCCCACACCTCCTCACGGGCCAACCCTCCTCCAGCCTCGCTTTAGTGATACCCCTGAAACCTCCGTTGGCAGGCCTTTCTCCATGGCTTTTCAGCCGATCGTGGATGTAGAGAACATTCGTGTTATCGCCTACGAAGCGCTTGTGCGCGGCAATGCCAATGAGCCTGCTTCAAGTATCCTGTTTGCCCCACGCCTGAGCGCGCGCATCGATCGAGCCTGCAGCTTCACCGCCATCGAGGTCGCCTCTTCTCTGGGCATCCTGGACACCGGGGCCGACCTTTGCATCAATGTCAATCCACGTGCCGCCTACAACGACATCCCGAGCCTTTCGGGAACCATCGCAGCAGCAGAACGATCCGGTCTGCCGCTTAGTAGGCTCGTGCTTGAGATCACAGAGGTCGAGCGCCTGCGGGATCCACAGAGGCTCCAGCAAACACTGGGTCCGTATCGCGATCTCGGCCTTCGCATTGCAATCGATGATTTCGGATCCGGCTTCGCCGGTCTCTCGTTACTCGCGGCGTTCCACCCCGATATCCTTAAAATAGATATCGCGCTCACCCGCGACATTCACGAGCGCTACCCCAGCCGCGTGATCGTTCAATCCATCGCACAGATCTGCCGCAATCTTGACGTGCAGCTTATCGCCGAAGGGGTCGAAGAGGCTCGCCAGGTCGATGTGCTTCAGGATTTAGGTATCCGCTACATGCAGGGCCACTACTTCGCGGAACCAGCATTCGAGGCCCTGCCCGTCTGGCCCGCCTAAGCCTTTTCCGCGACAGAACTCTAATCACGGCGCGAGCGGAATCGGTTTGCGCGCGCAAACTCCTCTCGCAGCTCCGGACTTCGAAGGTTCTCACGCACATACGCCAGCTCCTGTTCCAACGCGAGCAGAGTCGTGCGGATATTCTCGGTGTTCGTCATCGCCACATCGCGCCACATACTGTAGGGGCTTGCCCCAAGACGTGTCGTCTCCCGCAAAGCCCTTCCGCCCACCCGCATCAACTCCGCTGCAACCTCCGGCATATCGCCAAAACGCTCTTCAAGCAGCGCCGCGAAAGCAGTCGAAAGCATTTGCGGCAAATGACTCACCCAGGCGCATAGCTCATCATGCCGATCCGCATGCATGTCCATCGTTCGAGCTCCGAAGCGCTCTACCCAGGTGCGCCACTCCCGATCCATCAGCGACTGCTCTGCACGGCAAGGCGTGAAGAGCCACATCGCCTCCCGAAACAGTCCAGCCTCCGCCAGTTCCGCCCCGCCGCGCTCCTTTCCAGCCATCGGATGCCCCGGCAGAAATCCTGCCACTCCATCCCCTCCGAAAAGCCGTATCGCCAATTGGACGATCTCCGACTTTGTGCTGCCAACATCGGTGATCAGGGTCTCCGCCCCGACCACCTTGGCCAGCCTCTCCATCCAGTCGAGAGTCGAGTGGACGGGACCAGCCAGAACAATGAGTCCCGGCTTTGGCCTGGTAGCCTCCTCGTCAGGTCGCACCCGCAGCGCGGTGGTCAACGCCCCGATGTCCAGTGCCGTCGCGAGCGCAACCGGCGATTCATCCCAACCTTCCACTTCACCTGAAAATCCGGCAGCTCTGAGCGCCAGCCCTACGGATGCCCCGATCAGACCTGTGCCGATGATGGTTACATTCTCGATCATGCCGCTAGGCAATGCTGCGCCCGACCACTTCAGCGATCTTTCGCAGCTGTGCCATCAGGTGCGTCAGCTGGTCCGGATATAGACTCTGTGCTCCGTCACTCATGGCCTTGTCGGGATTCGGATGCATCTCCATCAGCAATCCATCCGCACCTGCGGCGACCGAGGCCAGCGCCATCGGCGGTACCAGGTCCCGAATGCCCACGCCATGCGACGGATCACCAAGCACCGGCAGATGGGTCAGCTCCTTCAAAACCGGAATCGCCGATATGTCCATCGTGTTGCGCGTATACGTCTCGAACGTACGGATCCCGCGCTCGCACAGCATAAGCTCGTAGTTGCCGCCGCTAAGGATGTACTCGGCCGAGAGCAGCACCTCCTCGATCGTTGCCGAGATGCCGCGCTTCATCAGTACCGGCATGCGCGCATGCCCCAGCTCGCGGAGCAGATTGAAGTTCTGCATGTTACGCGCCCCGACCTGAAAACAATCAATGTACGGCAGCATCAGCTCGATCTGCGAGATCTCCATCACCTCCGTGATCACCAGCAGGCCCGTCTCGTTCGAGACCTCTCGCAGCAGCTTCAGACCGTCGAGGCCCATGCCCTGGAAGCTGTACGGCGAGCTCCGCGGCTTGAACGCGCCACCCCGAAGAAACTTCGCTCCCGCTGCCGCAACCTGCTTCGCGCTCGTCAGGATCTGGTCCCGGGACTCCACCGAGCATGGTCCTGCCATCACCACCACCTCTTCTCCGCCAACGACGACGCCGTTCGAAAACTTCACCCGTGTTCCTTCAGGCTTGAAGCCCCGCCCCGCAAGCTTGTACGGCGACGAGATCCGGTACGCGTCATGAACTCCCTCAAGCACCTTAAACTCGGTCACTTCAAAGTGATCCGGCGTCCCCACCCCGGCAAGAATCGTCTGCGCCTCGCCCGTCGTGCGGTGAACATTGAAGCCAAGCTCCACCATCTTCTCGATCACTTGCTGTATGTGCTCTTCGGTCGCCTTGTCCTGCATCGCTACAATCATCGTCTCGCGTCTCTTTTCCTGGTGTCCCTTGAATCTAAAGATGTAACTTGAACCTGAATCTGTCGGTTGATCTTTACCGTGTGTCCTGCCGCTGCAAAGTCCTCATCACATCCATAATCCGCTCATAGACGTGCAGCAACTCCGCGTCATCGAGAGGTCCGGGATTGATGGCACGGACGTGATTGAAGACATCCTGCTCCCGCTTGGGCTCGTAAATCGGCAGCTCAGAGTTCCGCTTCAATCGCCCAATCGCCCTCGCCGCTTCGGCCCGCTTGCTGATGAGGCCAACGATCTGCTCATCCAGCTCATCAATCTGCCTACGCCACTCCGGAATCTCCATTAGCACTTCCTCGCTCTGCCACATCTCATTCCCTAGCCGCATGTCCCCAGTCAGGACGCATAGGCAACATGATAACTGTGCCTGCATGGGCGTTCGTTCCACAACTCTCAACCCCGCAGCCCGGCTATAAAGCTGCCGACAGCTTCAGCGGCATGCTCCGGCCCGATCTTCTCGATCAGCGCCACTATTGCACTCCCAATCACCGCCGCGTCCGCGAACTCGCCCACAGCGCGTACATGCGCCGCGTCGCTGATGCCGAACCCAACAGCGATCGGCAGCTCCGTGAACTGCCGCAGCCGCCTCACCAGTACAGCCGCGTCGCCCTCAACGCTCTTCTGCGTCCCGGTAATGCCCACGCGAGAGATCGCATAAACGAAGCCCTGACTTACTTCGGCGATTGCCTTCAGCCGCTTATCCGTACTCGTAGGCGCAGCCAGAAAAATCGGCTGCAACAAAGCACTTCGCATCTCCCGGAGGTACTCCTCCGCCTCCTCGACGATCATGTCGGTCAGCAGCACGCCGTCTACACCCGCTTCGGCGCTTCGCATGCAAAATTCCTGCATGCCCATCCGCACCACAGGGTTCAGATACGAGAACAGCACCAGTCCTGCCGCCGGCCTCGCCGCCCGCAACTCCTTCGCCAGCGCTAGAACATCCGTCAGCCGCGTCCCCCGTGCAACCGCCCGCTCGCTAGCCCGCTGGATCACCGGCCCATCCGCCAGCGGATCGCTGAACGGAACACCCAGCTCAATCACATCCGCTCCATGGTCAATCGCCGCCAGCGCGATCTCCCGCGACCTCCGCAGATCCGGATCGCCAGCCGTCAGATACGCTACGATCCCCGGCTTCCGCCTAAATTCAATCGCCATCTTCTCTCTTCCCTCATGGGCCCTGGTTAAGCGGTCCCGCGATTCTCCGCGTGCACCGGCTCTGCCCCGGCAAGCTGCAACTCCCGCGCGAGTATCCCCATGTCCTTGTCTCCGCGACCCGAAAGATTCACCATCAGCACATCCGTCTTCGCCATCCCCGGCGCAATTCGAATCGCCTCCGCGACCGCGTGCGCGCTCTCGAGAGCCGGCAGGATCCCCTCCGTCCGGCTCAGCCTCACCGTCGCCTTCAGCGCGTCCTCATCCGAACACGAAACATAGGTCGCCCGTCTCGAGTCATGCAGCATCGCATGCTCTGGACCCACGCTCGCGTAGTCCAGGCCCGCACTAACACTATGTGTTCCGCTCACCTGCCCCGCGTTATCTTGCAACACATAGGAGTACGTACCTTGCAGCACGCCCGGAATCCCGCCGCCGCTCTTTTGGAAACGCGCCGCATGCTCACCCAGCGCCGTTCCTCGCCCTCCAGCCTCCACGCCGATCAGCCGCACACCAGCGTCCGGAAGAAAATCATAAAACGCTCCGATCGCATTCGATCCACCTCCCACACACGCCACAATCACCTCCGGCAGCTTTCCCTCCCGTTCGAGCATCTGCGCCCGCGCCTCCCTCCCGATCACCCGGTGAAAGTCCCGCACCATAGTCGGGTAGGGATGCGCCCCGAGAGCGCTCCCGAGGATGTAATAAGTTGTTCGCACATTCGTGACCCAGTCCCGCATCGCCTCGTTGATCGCATCTTTCAGCGTCGCCGAGCCGGCTCCCACACCGCGCACCTCCGCTCCCAGCAGGCGCATGCGGTAGACGTTTAGTTCCTGCCGTCGCATGTCCTCCTCGCCCATATAGATGACGCAATCCAGCGCTAGCAGAGCGCAGATCGTCGCTGTCGCCACACCATGCTGCCCCGCGCCCGTCTCCGCGATGATCCTCTGCTTTCCCATGCGCCGCGCCAGCAAACCCTGACCCAGCGCGTTATTGATCTTGTGCGCGCCCGTGTGTAGAAGGTCCTCGCGCTTGAGATAGATCTTTGCGCCTCCACACTGCTCGCTCAGACGTTTTGCGAAGTAGAGCGGCGTCGGCCGACCGCAGTAGTGTTGCAGCAGATCGTCCAGTTCGGCCCGAAACGCAGGGTCGCTCTGAGCGTCCGCGTATGCCTCCTCCAACTCTTCGAGCGCCGCCATCAGCGTCTCCGGAACATATCGTCCGCCGTAAGCTCCGAACCGCCCCGCAACCGCTCCGGTCGCCTTCACCATCGTCGCTGCACTCATCGGTCTCTCCCGTTCCAAGCAAAACAAAGCCGCGACTCTGTAGGTCGCGGCTCGCGGTGTGTTGGATCAACTGAAATCTAAAAACCTAATCTTTCAGAGAAACCCACTCCGCCGACGCCGCTACCGGATACCAGTAGCGAAACGTATACCAAAATCGGCTGGAAGTGGAACTCATAGCCCCTTACGATACATCGCGACCCTTCCCGGCGGCAAGACGCTCTCTCTTTTGCCTCCAAGCTCCGCCCCTCATCTCCAGATCTCGCTCATGAGCCGCCCAGAGACATAGTCGCGCTCTTCCGTCGCAACGATCCTCATGCCAGTCTTCTCCGAGATGCGCCTGGACGCAAGGTTCGCGACCGCCTTGGCAACGAGCAGGACTTTGAAATCAAGCTCCCCAAACCAGAAATCGTTTGTGGCCACCACCGCTTCCGTCGTCAATCCATGGCCCTTCCACGGCAGACCGATCCAGAAGCCACGATTGTCACGGTCACCTCGGTGCAGGCTGATAGCACCAACAACCTGCTCGGGCGCTTCCCTCAACCTCATCGTCCAGTGCCACTCCACTCCCCGCGCGATCGCCGGAAGCGATACATCGCGGTAGAACGTCAGTACGCCATCCGCCGGAAACGGCCAGGGTACCTTCGCATTCAGGTACTTCACGATCTCCCACTCCGGGAAGATCCGCTGTGTTTGCTCCGCATCAGAAAGCTGCAGCGGACGTAGTAGAAGTCGAGCGGTCTGCAACTCCCGGATCAAACCTTCGCCTCCCCTCCTCCATGCAAAATCGACAGCACCCTCCCATACAGCCGATTCCGCGTCTCCACTCGCTGCGACGCTCGCGTCACATACCGCAGCAGAACGTCCATGCCGCCAGCGCTCGGTCGCAGGTTCACCTCCGCATCCGTGCTCATCTGCCCCGTCGTATGCGTACGGTCTAACCTCTGCCACTCCGCCTTCGCCATGCGCGACCCCTCCTCTGTCTCTTTCTGCACCGCCTCCTGGATCTCCTTCACCTTCCCGTACGGGTCCTCCTGCGTTCCCATCGCGATCGTGATTTCATCCCAGAGATATTGCCCCGCCGTCGAGAAGTTGAAGTACTGCCCGTTGATCGCGAATTTGTTGATGATCGCCACGCGTCTTCCGGTCGGATGCCCCTGAGCCGTCCAGTTTCCCGTCTCCAGCATCGTCGTCCGGAACAGACCGATGTCCACCACGTTTCCGCTTACCCCATCGATCTCGACCGCGTCACCCACCGAAATGCCGTTCTTGCCCATCAGCACGAACCATCCGAAAAACGCCAGGATAAAATCCTGTAGAACAACCGTCAGGCCAGCCGTAGTCAGCCCCAGGATGGTCGGCGTCTGCCTCGGCGCTCCGAAGATCACAAGCAGAATTGCCACGATCCCTCCTGCCTGGATCGCCAGACTGAGCACCGTTCGTAGCGTCTGCATGCGTCCCCGGTCGAGCGTCGGCCGCCCCATCCAATGGCGCACCATCGCACTCCCAAGAAGCATCGCAATCAAAATTAGAATCACCTGCGCCGCCGATTGCAGCAGCAGGTGGTCCACGATCCTGTGCTGCAGCACCACCTGATCCGACCACCTCGCATAAATCATCGCCAGCTGCTGCAGCGTCGCGATCCGATCGTCGAAGATACTCAGCAGTTGCCTCTGCGCCGACCTCTGCCGCAAATCACTCAACCGCGCATCGCCCGCGAGCCCCGCTCCACTCTGGTCCGAGCTCTGCGCCCTCGTGCTCGTGCCATCGGCCTGCTTCTCTAGTCCATCGTGCTGCGCCGCTAGTGCTGCTACGCTTCGCCTGGTGTCCGCCTCGGCCCGCTCCAGCAGATCGCGACGGCTGCGTTGGGATCGCCACGCCGAGATGCGGCCGGCTAGCGTGTCGTAGCGCTTCGCCGAAATCACCGCGACCTGCCCCGGCTCATTCGCCTGCGCATCATACTTCTGCATCGCGGCCTCGTGCGCGGAGAGCTCCTGTTGAATCCGCGTGCGATCGTCTCCCACCTCCCGCGCCAGATCCGCCTGCGCATCCTTCAGTTCGTCCGTGTCGAGTGCGAGCTGCGCCGTTGCAATCGCAACCTCGTCTCCTCCGACGGACGGGCCCGCAGCATGGTTTGCCGTTCCGATCATTCCGGCCGCCGCCGCTGTCGCCGCTTTCAGCTGCTTCTGATCCTCCAAAATGGCAGCTTGTAAATCAGTGATTCGCGTGGCTAACGCCTGCCCCTTCGGGCTCAACGCTCGGCGCTGCGGGACCGCGAGTCGCAACGCCGCGGCAAACGCCTGATCCGTCTCGTGATCCGCCAGCCGCTCCGCCTCACGCGCTAGCTCAACCTCTTCCGCGGACATGGCCAGCGGGGCCAACGCCTGAGCCGTCTGCCAAGTATGGAGGTCGACGATTGATTTCGTTGTCGGTCCAGCAGACTGCGAAGCGGATCCTCCTCGCAGAAAAGGCAGGTGCTCCATCGCATCTCGCGTCCTCCACGAGAACGTAAGACAGACCGCCAGTAACGCCGCAAGCGTCACCAGCAGAGTTCTCCGCATCTCCTCAAACAAACTGGCTTCCTTGCTCACCTCGGGTACGGGCTTCTCCTTCTCCAGTTGGTTCTCCATCACGCAATCTTTGCAGGTTACCGCCGCATATTCCATAGCCCCCACAGGTACCGTGCATCCTGTTTGGAGCAGCAACTTGCCTGCAGCACAGACATCTCAAGGGATAGAGGGTTCGCTCGATGAAACTCCATACGTATAAATTGGTTCTTCCACTAGCTTTATCCTTCGCTGTTCCCTTTACTGCATTTGCTCAAACCACTCACCAGCGGGCTGAGGCCGCTCAGACCGCGCACGATCACCGTCATCACACCGGACTAAAGGTTGTCGGCGGCTCAGCTGCCGGAGGCGCTGTCATCGGCGGTCTCCTGGGCGGCGGCAAAGGCGCACTTATCGGGGGCGCAATCGGCGCCGGTGGAGGTGCCGTGGGCAACAAGGTCCGCAAGGATAAGGCCGTGCACAAACGGGAACGAACGCGCGAATACTAGCCACGTTCTCGATCCCCGCTTCTAAATCAAACAAAGATCTAGGTCGGACGTCTCTTCGTCCGGCCTAGATCTTCTGCACCCGCTGGACATCGCGAACCCCTGGCACGCGCCGCAGGTTCTGCACCAGGCGGTTCAGGTGGCGCACGTCCACCGTCTCAATCACAAAGTCCACCACCGCACTTCCATCCGCGGCCGGCTTTGTATCGACACTGCGGATGTTGGTGCCATCCTCCGAGATGATCGCCGTAAACTCCTTCAGCATGCCGGTCCGATCATCACAAAGCACCGTCAACTTCACCGGATAGGTCTGCTGCTTCACCGTTCCGTTGTCGCCGCCAGGCGCCGCCGCCCACTCCACCTGGATCCGACGGTCCGACTCGTACAGTAGGTTCTGTACATTCGGACAGCTCCGCGCATGCACCGCCACGCCCTTGCCCCGCGTCACATACCCTACAATCTCCTCGCCCCGAATTGGGTTGCAACAGCGCGCCCGGTACACCAGCAGATCGTCCTGGCCCTCCACCTGCAGCGAGTCCGATCCGCGTCCAAAGAAAACCCGCTTCACCGCCTCCGACATCTGCCCGATAGCATTCCCGATCGCGCCCGGCTCCGTCGCCTCCGCCTCGACAGGCATCGTCGATCCCGGCTCCAGCTTGTTCAAAACCTGCCGCGCCGAGTACTTCCCGAAGCCCACCCCGGCCAGCAACTCCGCCTCAGATCCCAGGCCGTAGATCCCCGCCACCCGCACATAGTCCTTCTCGTCGAACTTCGCCAGCGATAACTTAAACTTCCGCGCCTCACGATCCAGCAGCTTCTTCCCAATCTCAAGGGCACGCTCGCGCTGGTGCTCATTAAGCCAGTGCTTTATCTTGTTGCGAGCCCGCGAACTCTTCGTGAAACTTAACCAGTCCCGGCTCGGCGCATGTCCCGTCTGCGTTGAGATCTCCACGATATCGCCATTGCGCAGCCGCGTCCGCAGCGGAACAATTCGCCCATTCACCTTCGCACCAACGGTCGTGTTCCCCACCTCGGTATGGATCGCATACGCAAAGTCGATCGGGCTCGCATCTTTCGGAAGAACGACCACCTTGCCCTTCGGGGTAAACGTGTAAACCTCCTCCGGGTAAAGATCGATCTTCAGCGTCGACATGAACTCGTTCGGGTCGCTCATCTCGCGCTGCCATTCCATCAACTGCCGCACCCACGCCAGTCTTTGCTCGTCCTTGGCCGTCACATTGTCGGAAGCCTTGTACTTCCAGTGCGCCGCAATTCCCTCCTCCGCAACGCGGTGCATATCCTCCGTCCGAATCTGCACCTCAAACTGGTGTCCACCTTCTGCGATCAGCGTCGTATGCAGCGACTGATACAGGTTCGGACGCGGCATCGCGATGAAATCCTTGATCCGTCCCGGCACCGGCCGCCAGTTGCTGTGCAGCAACCCCAGTACCGCATAGCAGTCCTGCACTGTTTTGCAGATCACCCGGACCGCCAACAGGTCGTAAACCTGGTCCACAGGAATCTGCTGGCTCGCCAGCTTCTGCTGAATGGAATACAGCCGCTTGATCCGCGACTCCACCCGCCCGTCAATGTGGTGCTCCGACAGCTTGGCTTCAAGCTCCGTAACGATCCTCAGCAGAAAGCTCTCGCCCTCTCCACGCAGGGCATCCACCTCGCTCGAAACCTGCGCATAGGTATACGGATCCGTGTATCGGAATGCCAAATCCTCAAGCTCGCCGCGCAGCTTGCCCATGCCGAGCCGGTGCGCCAGCGGAGCGAAGATGTCCAGCGTCTCGCGCGCGATCTTCTGCTGCTTCTCGGGCGACAGGTGCTGCAGTGTCCGCATGTTGTGCAAACGGTCCGCCAGCTTGATGATCACCACGCGAATATCTGTAACCATGGCCAGCAGCATCTTGCGGATGTTCTCCGCCTGGTGGTCCTCGCGATTCGCGAACTTGATCTTGTCGAGCTTCGTCACGCCCTCGACGATGTGCGCCACCTGGTCGTTGAACCGTTTCGCAATCTCATCCGACGTGACGTTCGTGTCCTCGACCGCATCATGCAGCAGACCCGCCGCGATCGCCGTCGAATCCATCTTCAGCTCGGCGAGAACCTGTCCCACCTCGAGCGGATGAATAATGTACGGCTCTCCACTAGCGCGCTTCTGCCCCTCATGCTGCTGCATGCAGAAGACCCACGCCTTCCGAATGATCTCCAGATCATCCCCCGGACGATTGGCATGCGCCGTCTCCAGCAGCCTCTGAAAGCGCTCCTCAATTGCGGCGGCAAGCGCCATCTCCTTCCCCAGCCCCAGAGCTTTCGCACCCTCTTCGAGCAATGGTCCTAACATTCGCTTGGGGAGTGACACACCGGAAGTTGAAGGACTCGCGGCTTGCTGTTTTCCCTGTTCAACCCCTGTCAGATCCCGGTGGCCACTCCCGACTTCAGATCTCAGCGAATCTGCGGGGACCATATTCGTCGGCATCAACCTGCTTGCGCCCACCGGCATTGCAGCCTCTAGATCAATCCCGGCGTCCGTGGGCGCCATCTCCGAAGCGCGCTCCAACCCAGCACCGGCCCCTACCTGCGAGTCAGCCTGCGAAGGTGCCGGATGAGCCCGTGCCATAGTGCATTATAGGCTGGCACCTCTCAGCGGAACGTCAAGCGGTAGCAGTCAGGTCCTTACAAGGAACACCCCGCCGCCAAACCCGACCGTCCCCAGCGCGAGCCGGCGCATCCGGCCCTCATTGGCCCACGCGCTTCAGCTTGCAGGGTCGGACCCGCTGAGAGCAACGCCAACCAGAGAATCAGCACATCCATAGTAAATAATCCAGCGCTCGTGGAAGTGAACAAGTCCCTCCACGAACGTAGTTCCCGCCGCATACTGACCGCTCTTTTCAAAAGCGGCTTCCGGTTTGAAGAACGGCTGCTCCGTGCGCTCGAGCAACTTGGTCGGATCGTCGGCTGCGAACAGCGCCTGACCGGCAGCGTAAGCATTCGGGTCGAGAGAGAAATCGCGATTCGCTCCAGTGTCGTTCTTGCCGTTATAGAGAAAAACGATGCCGGCCTTGGTGAGCACGGGCGGCGCTCCGGTCTCAGGAAAATGCGAATCAAAGTGGCCTGGCCGCGGTCCCAGAACCACAATCGCTGCTCCCGCCGTATCCTCTACCGGCTTCCAGTGAATCAGATCGGTCGACGTCGCCAGATGTACCTCGCCTTCTCCCCAGTACATCCAGTATTTGCCTTGAATGCGGGCAGCGATCAGGCGCCCATTCGTCAACTTCGTCACGATAGCGCCTGACTTGTACTTCAACGTCGAATACCTGTCGCCCGGTGCGCTGCCAAACGCCGGTCCGTACTTATGCCATGTAAGAAGGTCCCGCGAACTTGCGATTCCGATGGTGTAAGTTACGCGGTTCCATTGCGTGTACGTAATCACATAAGTGCCGTCTTCCGACTCGACGATCCTGGGGTCTTCAACGCCGCCCTCCCACTCCCGACTGGTCTGATCATCGGGCGCAGGAAAGAACACCGGCGCACCCCGGCGCGTGAAATGAATGCCGTCCTCGCTCTCGGCTAGGCCCAGCCGCGACGTGTGCATCCCAATCTCCATCGTTCCGGAGTCGTCTTCCGCTCGATACAACACATCGATCTTGCCATTGCGAACAACAGCCGCTGGGTTGAAAGTGTGGAGCGCCTCCCACGCGACCTGCCTCTTTCGCATTGGGTCCAGGAACGTGGAATCACGCTTAGGCCGGATTACCGGGTTGCCATCCGCGGGGCGACGGAACGGGCCTAGCTGCCAGCCAGACCTCTCCGTCGCGGAAGCACCAAGGACGGCAGCTAACGCCACGACGATCGCTTTACTTAGGCTTGGGACCATGTGCGCTATCCTAGCCCTTTCAGGCAGAGCTGCGCGATCCAAGAGAAGTAGTCGGGGCGGAGGGATTCGAACCCCCGGCCCTCTGCTCCCAAAGCAGATGCGCTACCAGGCTGCGCTACGCCCCGACACAACATGATTCTAACGCAGGCAGGCCACCGTCCTGGCTCAACGTCACCGGTGCAGACTCGATCCCAGCATCCCATGCAGGAAGTGCGCGGTAAGCCAACTGAACAGTAACAGCGGCAGAATTGTGAGCACCAGCAGCACCGCGCACAGACCCGCGAAGAAAAGCCAACTGCGCTGGGTCTGCACCTGCGGCTCGTCAAGGCTTCCCGTCAGCAAAGCATAGTTCCGCCGGTTTGCCTTCCACGCAATGTCGAACATGTCGCCCAGCACTGGCACTAATCCCACGACTACTTCGATTCCGACGTTCGCAACCATCCGCCCCAGAACTACCTTGGGCACGCCTCGAGCCCACGCTGCGAGAATAATGATGCTCGACGCCGCACCCTGCACCAGATCCCCCACACCCGGAACAAGCGCAATGATCCCGTCCAGGCCGAAGCGAATCGACGTTCCCGGAATTCGGATGAAGTCGTCAAGCAGATGGCTCAGCATATCCAGGTGCTCGTCGTCGAACGCCTTTCCGCCCCGCTTCAGCCTCGGCGATAGAATCTCCGGCTCCCTCGTCGCGTTCATGAGCTCACCTCAGCGGTCTGTAACTCAGTCCGCTCCTAGGTCTGATGCTATAATCAGCCCATTGTGGCGGCTATAGTTCAGTGGCAGAACGCCGCTCTGTGGCAGCGGATGTCGTGGGTTCGAAACCCACTAGCCGCCCCAAAACACTCCTCCGAAATGCCCCTCTAAGTGCCCCGCGCCGCCAAGCCCGCCGCTTCCTCGAAGGCTCCGGCACAGCCTGTACAGCCACTGCCGTCTCCTCAAGGTTCCGTAGTCCCGCGACTCTTCGCCGGCACCTCCGGCTGGGCCTACCCAACCTGGAAGCCGGGCTTCTACCCGGCGGGCCTCCCGCAGAAAAACTTCCTGGGCTTCTACGCCTCCCGGCTCACCTCGGTCGAAGTCAACTACACCTTCCGTACCCTGCCCACGGCCAAGATGATCGAAGGCTGGCTCGCCGTCACACCGGAGAACTTCCGTTTCAGCTTCAAGGCCCCCCAGCGCATCACTCACTTCAGCCGCCTGCGCGACTGCGCCGCACAGGTTCAGCAGTTCGTCTCCGCGCTTGAACCAGTCCGGGAGGCCGGCAAGCTCGGCCTCCTTCTCTTTCAACTCCCGCCCAACTTCAAAGCCGATCCCGATCGCCTCTCCGAGCTTCTCCGCACGCCCGCTCTCACCGCCCCCTATCCCCCTCCGATTGCCTTCGAGTTCCGCCACGACTCCTGGTTCACCGGCGAGACCTACGACCTTCTTCGCTCGGCAAACGCCGCCCTCTGCGTCGCCGAAAGTGACGACCTCGCAACCCCGGAGGTCCACCCCGCGAGCACCCACGTCTGCTTCCGTCTCCGTCGCAACGGTGGCTACTCCCCGGCAGAGCTCAAAGCCCTCGCGCAGCGCCTTGTCTCTCTCGCCAATCACCGGGACGTCTACGTCTACTTCAAGCACGAGGACGAGCCTACGGGCGCACTCAACGCCCATGCCTTCCTCGCCGACGCACTCGCAGCCACGACCGATTCCATCGCACACCAATCCGGAGCGGCCATTCGTTGATACCAGCGACCACGCCTCTTCCGAATCACCTTCCATCAGCCGTTCACGACGAAGATTTCCACCCCCGTCGCTTCTTCGCAAGCGGTCATCTCCAGACCATCGCCGGCAACTTTCTCCCGCGTCCCAACCACCTCGGTCCACCCGAGTCCGTCCTGGTCGAGGTCTCCCCCGCGACCAAAGACCAGATCGCCTCGCAGGTCCTCTGCCACTGCCATTGGCAACCACTCGACATCCGCTCCGCCGCGCCCACGGCCATCATCCTGCACGGCCTCGAAGGATCATCCAACTCGCAGTACGTCCTCGGAAACGCCAACAAGCTCTGGCAGTCCGGCTTCAATGCCATCCGCATGAACATGCGCAACTGCGGTGGCACCGAGCGGGAGACCCCCACCCTCTACCACTCCGGCCTCTCGGGAGACGTGCTCGCCGTTCTCCGCTTCTTCGCCGAGCGCGATCAGCTTACCTCTATTGCGCTCGTCGGTTACTCCATGGGCGGCAATCTCGTGCTCAAACTCGCAGGCGACCTCGCTTCAGATCCTCCTCGCCAGCTTCGCTCCATCGTTGGGGTCTCCCCGGCCATGGACCTCGGTCCCTCGGCAGACGCTCTCCACGAGCCCGCGAATCGGATCTACGAACGCCGCTTTCTTCGCGCCCTTCTGAAACGCTTTCGCCGCAAAGCCGCCCTCTTTCCCCGCGTCTACGACCTCGCCCGTGCCGACCACATCCGCTCACTCCGTGACTTCGACGACCGCATTACCGCCTTCTACTCCGGCTTCACCGGCGCCGATGACTACTACTACCGCGCAGCAGCAGCCCGCGTCCTCGATCGCATCTCCGTTCCCACCCTGATCCTCCACGCGCTCGACGACCCCTTCGTCCGCCTCGCCCCCGAGACCCGCAAAAAGATCATCGCAAACCCCCACATCACCTTTCTTGAGCCCGAGCACGGCGGCCATTGCGCGTTCCTCGCCCGCCCCCATCAGGCCAGCGGCTACGATGGCTACTGGGCCGAACACACTCTCCTCCGCTTCATCAAATCAAAGGAGTAACCCCCAGGCACATCTTCTACGGACAAAAAAAGCCTCCCCGGCTTGCGAGACCATGAACCGTAACCGGCTGGGGAACCTCAACCGCTAAACTATCCCTATGCTCTTCGACTGGTCCGCCGAGTGCGCCGCAGACGATCCCGTTCTCGTCGTCCCCTGGTCTATCCCGCCGATCTCCTCGCCCCCGTCAGCTCCGGCACACTCCTCGAGCCCACCCACCTCCTCCCACTTCATCGACCTGCGCGAAGACTCCTTCGCCGCCGAAGAGATCCCTGAGGCCGAACTCTACCCGCCTCTGCTCAACGCCCTCCGCGCCCTTAACGCCCCACGCTCCCCCCTCTTCACCGCAAAATGCGATACATGGACCATCGACGCTCCCGACGACCTGGCCGCACTCCGCCTTGAACTCGATCTCACCCCCGAGGACACCCGCACCGGCTTCGCCAGCTATATCGACCTCCTCTGGCGCGACCGCACCATCTTCGCCTCCTTCCACCAGTACGAGCACCTCGCCCATCGGCTCGCACGCCGCGCCGTACCCATCGACCATCCCTTCGCTCTGCTCGACTGCGTCATCCGCCCCGCTCTGCTCGACCTCGCCGGTCCCCAGGAAGGCTTCGCGATCACCTTCTACGTCAAAGCCGTCGGCCCCGACGCGCAGATCGCCCTCGAAAACTGGGGCGCCGCCCTCGAGAGCGCCGTCTCCCTCCTCCGCAGCAAAGACCTCACCCCAAATACCTGATCCGCCTCTCCCCGAATGCACCCGCTACAATCAGTCAGGCGCACCCAAGAGCGGGCGAGTAGCTCAATTGGATAGAGCATCAGCCTTCTAAGCTGACGGTTGCAGGTTCGATCCCTGCCTCGCTCACCACCGCCCAGACGCCGTTACTTTCTTTGTCATTCTGAGCGCAGCGAAGAACCCGCTTCCCTACCGCACCCCCAGACCCGCCCTGAACCCGCCTTTCCCTACACCGGCTCCATCTCGCTCACCGGTTCCGTCCGCACGCTCCCCACGCTCCGCCGACCAGTTCCATGTCGAAGCGTAGCAAGCCCAATCAAGCCCAGCGCCAGCGAGCAAACGCCGTCCCACCCCCAACGCTCCCAGATCACCGTCGACAGCGCCGATCCCACCGCCGCCCCTGTGAAGTACAGCACCATGTACACCGTATTCAACCGGCTACGCGCGGTCGCATCCAGACCGAAGATTCGCGTCTGGTTTGCCACCTGCGTCATCTGCGCCCCCAGGTCCAGCACAATCACGCCCGCCGCAAGGCAGGCCAGATGCAGCGCTAGGCTCAGCCGCAATCGCTCCTGTCCCCACAACAACACGTACGAGCCCGCCAGCAGACTCATCCCCACCGAGATCACCCACCGCGACCCGTGCTTGTCCGAGAGCCGGCCAGCCAGCGGAGGCTATCAGCGCACCCGCCGCGCCCACCAGCCCAAAGGTCCCGGCCACCCCCGCCCCCAGCCCGTAATGGCTCTTCAGAAGAAACGCCAGAGTCGTCCAGAAGCACGAAAATGACGCAAACACCAGAGCTCCCATCAGCGACGCTTCCCGCAGCACCGGCTGTGTCCGCACCAGCGTCCACAACGACGGCATCGCGTCCCCATACCTCAAATCCTGCTTCGGTGCGAGCTTCGGCATCCTCCGCCAGATCAGCGGCACGAATGCCGCATTCATCAGCGCCGCTATGGCAAACACCCACCTCCACCCGTGGATGCGGCTTACCCATCCCGCAAACGTCCGGGCTAGCAGAATCCCGAGCAGCAGCCCCGTCATAACAATCCCGATCGCCCGGCCCCTCTGAGCATCAGAAGCCAGCTCCGGCGCAATCGGCAGCGCAATATGGGTAACCGACGCCAGAATGCCCGTCAGCGCACTCGCAGCAATCAGGCACGGCGGCGTCGGCGACACCGCGACCAGCAGCAGCGCCACCGCTACTGCTCCATACATCCGCATCATCAGCCATCGCCGCTCCAGCACATCGCCGAGCGGAACGAACAGCAGCAGACCGGCCGCGTACCCAACCTGTGTCGCCACGGCCACAAACCCGACGCGACCATCGTTCACCCTGAACGTCCGCGACATCTCCGTCAGCAGCGGCTGGTTGTAATAGATCGAAGACACTCCGACCGCGCACGCCAACCCTAGAAACGGTAGCGGCGATCGTGGTGTCGATTGTCTCTGAGGCGATTGCCTGAGCAGGGGATAGCCTTCCGCTTCAAGTATAAAACCCGCGCTCCCCACCCCGGCCCCGATCTCCGGCCCACCTCTGCGCCTCCGCATCCGTCTCTCTACATCCCGCTTACATCGCCCCCAGCGTAAGCTTCGCAATCGTCGCCAGCTGCATGAACGACGTCCCCTCATAGATCTTGCCGATCTTCGCATCCCGATACAGCTTCTCGACCGGATAGTCCTTCACAAATCCCGACCCGCCAAATACCTCGACCGCCAAGCTCGCAACCTTCTCCGCCACCTGCGACGCCATGTACTTGCACATCGCCGCCTCCTTCAAAAACTCTTCACCCGAGTCCTTCAGCCGCGCCGCGTTGTAGACCATCAGCCGAGCCGCCTCCACGTCCAGCGCCATCTCCGCCAGCTGAAACTGCATCGCCTGGAACTCCGCCAGTGGCTTGCCGAACTGCTTCCGCTCTTTCGCCCACCGGGCCGCGTGTCCCCATGCTCCCTCCGCCAGTCCGAGCATCTGCGCCCCGATCCCGATGCGCCCCTCGTTCAGCGTCTCGATCGCGATCTTGTACCCCTTGCCCACCTCGCCCAGCACCTGCGACCCCGAAACCACGCAGTCGCGAAACACCAGCTCGCACGTGCTCGACGCCCGTATCCCCAGCTTGTCCTCCTTCTTCCCCAGCGTGAACCCAGGTGCCCCCTTCGGCACCAGGAACGCCGTGATCCCCTTGTATCCGGCCGCCGCGTCTACCGTCGCGAACACCAGAAACAGCCCCGCCTCCTTCGCATTCGTAATCCACAACTTTCCCCCGTTCAGCACCCAGTCCTCGCCCCTCCGGGTCGCCCGCGTCTCGAGCGCAAACGCATCCGAGCCAGACGCCGCCTCGCTCAGCGCATACGCCCCGATCGTGTCCGTCGCCAGCCGCGGCAGCCACTGCCGCCGCTGTGCCTCCGTCGCCCACCGGATCAGGGCATTCACGCATAAAGTATTCTGCACATCCACCATCACGCTTACTGAGGGATCTACGGCCGCCAACTCCTCGACTGCCAGAATCGCCTCGAAGAACGTCCCCCCCGCGCCCCCATACTGCTCCGGCACTTCAATCCCCATCAGCCCCAGCGCGAACATCTCGCGGATCAGACCCGCATCCATCTGCTGCGCCTCGTCCATCCCCCGCACCAGCGGTCTGATCCGCTCCTGCGCAAACTGCCGCACCGTACCCCGAAACATCCGCTCATCCTCACCCAGCTTCGTCAAAGCACTCGGGCGAACATCCTCCTGTACCTGCACCGCCATCCAGAATCCCTCCCGAAAAGGCCGAGTCTAGCACCCGCACCCCTCGACTGAATACCCATTCACAGGTTCGCGCTCCCTGCTGCCGTCATCTTTGTTGCCTGTCTACTGTATGGTCGAAGCGCGTCGACCCAAAACGTTGTTGGGAGCACATCAGTCAGCATCGACCAGAACTCGGGCGCGGGAACAGCCACTTGCGAAATCGATCTCGGTGCAGAGGCTCAGGCCTACTACGAGGCGATCGTCAACTGCTCTGTGGTGGATTCCAATGGCACGGCAGTTGCCGTGGGGCAATACGTCGATCACAACAATCAACAGGGCTTCGCGCAGGTGGTGCTCACATTTTCCGGGGTAACCGGCACAACATATACAGCCACTGGTGTGCATCGGGGTGAGATGTACCTTGGGGATTACTCGATACCGGCGCCTGGGCAACCCGCCCTCCTTCTTCTACTACGACTATTACAACTTTGGATCGTTCGAGGGATCCCTGCACGATTACCCGTTGAATTACGATTGTTTGGTCCGGGTCCGCCGCAAGAGAGACGATCAAGCAACATTCATACTGGGAACACCCGCGATATGCAAACTGTTCAGAAATGTCCTACTTCAATTTCGGTAGATCAGGTCTGGAGCCAGCCCCTACAGAGCGAATATCCAAGTTGGAGTACTGGCGGCGGCATCCTAACCAGAATGAAAGTCGGACCTGTAGGTACTGACTTCACTTCGGTCGTACTATCTGAAATAGTAACCCCCACTGGAGATTCCTGCCCGTCTAACATTCAGCTTTTTACAAGCTTCTCTCCAATAACCTACGGCTCCAACTTTATAGTTGGCCAGCCGGCAGGCTGGGAAGGCAATCCCTATCCTTCTGTCCAGAATGCGTTTTACGATTCACATTTAGGAAAATATGGGCACGAACATTTTAGGAAACACTACTGACAGCTCCTGCCGATCCACCGCAGTACAAGTCTGCACTTGCAATGATCATATGATAGGGACATTCACGTCGACGGACACGTTCTATTCTGGCTTTATCAACGCTCAACCTGTCACCTTCGTGTCTGTGTCGAAGCAGTAAAACTTAAGGTGCCTATGAATTGCTGGAAATCATTACTCGTTACTTCTTTTATGCTGTCTCTTGCCCTTGGTGGTGTAGAGAGAACGCATTCGCAAGCACCCCCAACTTCACAAGTGGTCCTGGCGCAAAAAGGAGTTTCTTACACTATTCCTGGTTTGCGTGCCGCTCTGCTGAACTCAGATCCGAGCGTACGAAGTATGGCAGCAGGCGTACTTGCAGAAGATAAAAATGTGCAGTCAATTCCGCTAATTCGCGCTGCTCTCGAGAAGGAAGAGGTTGAACGCGTCAGAGTAACCCTTGCTGCGGCACTGGCAACTCTGAAGGATTGGCAAGGCAGTGCTTCCTTGATCAAGACCTGCAATGATGAGGCGATCGATCCGAGTGTAAGATTGCTGGCCGCAAATCGATTGCTCGATCTGGGAAGCGATGACTGCTTGCGCTCAGTGGTCGGTATCCTTGAAGGCAAGGCCGATCCGCCTAGCCGTGAACTTGGCATGCAATATCTTCGTCGAACAACTCATGTTTTGACTTCCATCTCACGCCGTCTGCAGCATGTCCTCATCGATGAACTAAACGACCCCGTGCCAATGAACCGGCAGTACGCGAGCGAATGCATCTCTGTTCTCGGGAATCGGAACTCCTTGGTTGCTTTGGAAGAGGCAATCCACGGAGAGAAGGATCTACCGACCCGTACTCACCTTGAAGAGAATCTACAAAGGACAAAGACACGTCTGAGACTCTAGGGAGTCTCTGCACAAGTTCTGCGTCCCCAGCCTGATTGATTAATCTTGATCTCTGAGGGCGAAGAGCGATGAGCCAGCGGACCTTTGCGAGTCAGGCGGAGTTTCAGAGGTACGGCCGTAA
>JAABUK010000240.1_pt1 | contig 125277 bp, 110 predicted proteins | sample 5559141 | NCBI WGS metagenome assembly JAABUK01 (sample SAMN10711869, study PRJNA513367) | rock metagenome | isolation source: Antarctica rocks | place: Antarctica: Victoria Land, Pudding Butte nord | collected 2016-01-03 | reverse complement strand
AGCCGGATAGCGTACTGGTCACATTCAAGGTCCGAAAGGTGAGGCATGCTCTTGGGTACTTGGACATCGCCGAGAAACAAAAAGCCACGGTGGCCTTCCTTGACAAGAGTCTAGGCCGTTGCCTGACGAAGGATCTTGATCGAATACAGCCCGATGTTCGAGATGAGATCCGCGCCAGGATTGATGTTGCGATGGGTCTGGAAGAGCAATGGCATGAATTGAATCTCCATAATACACTGAAATCCATCAGTGACAGGACTCAAACCCGCGCTTTATTTGGGTTGAAATACTGTCGAGACAGAAATCACTTGCGTACCCTGGGGATCTTACTATGAATGGGTATTGGAACACTGATTATTGGGCAGATAAGAGCTGTCGCTACCATTGACTTGTGAGTAGAATTGGAAGAGTAAAGGGCATGACAACCGCCCGAATTGCCGAAACAGCCCTTCTGGTCGGAAAGTGAGACATCGAGGCAGGCATCAGTATGGGAAATGTCTCGCACAATGGAGGTCTATTTGTATCAATGGTCATGTTACTGATGATTATTACAGATCGTGTGATGAAACGCAGATGCTTTTGGACTCTTGCTTTAGTCTATATGAATATGAGACTCGCATAATTATAAACACTAGTTGGAGACAACACTTCGACCTTCGCTCAATTCATGTTCAGAATACACCGCTCTGCTCTCTTCTTCCAATCAACGTTCATCATAGCCACTGAGCGAAAGCCACTAGCGGGTAGGACTAGCTTGCCCTGCAAAACCACTACGTACGGCACAAGTTTGATAATTGTGACAGATCACTACTAAGGAGCAAAGGACCTTCGGACTAAAGCTGGCATGAGCTGCTCCCTTTGACGATGACTCTCATGTGTGTCATATAAACCTTTTGGCTACCGTTTAGTGTCGCAACTGAAGCTGCTTGCAGAAAGGTACCAAACCACATTGCGGTGCGACGAAACACGCCGACTCTTCAAGGTCTGAGATTGCAAGGAGTAGAGTTTGCGAACTTTGTGTATATATGTATTATGTCTTCGGCTGAATATTGTTCACATCATATTTGAACCACAATTGTTGCCCTGCACGACTCAACAGCACTGAAATCATTGACAACCATTTCCATCCACCCATCTACAACACCCTCACGGTTTGCACCTCGCACCTCACGCCTCACAATTCGTCTCCCCACCCTCTCCCCCCTTCTTCATCTTCCTCGCCCTCACCACTTCCGCCGCTCCACCACCCGCTCCATCCGCTTCATTGGTCTCACCACCCCAGTACGCACCCAATACGCTTGAAAGAAATGCCTTTTGTTGACATTTTATAGGCCCGATCCCAATGGATGCCAGAAACCGATTGGTAAATGTATAGGCCATTGCGCTGGCATTTGTCTAGCAACGTTTTCGGATGAAGTGGTTTGGTGCACGGATTGTGTAAGTGTATTTCCCATCTTGAAATGAGGGATTGAGTGAGGGGAAGAGGCTGATGACTTGGTGTAGAATTAGGCGGGCGGACAGTTGGGGTTGATAGAGCGGAAGAGGTAGGTAGGAAGTTGTTGCTGAGTGGAGAGTAGTACGTTTAACTGTGGAGACATGGGGAAGGCGAAAGGAAGGGTATATTTATGAATCACGAGCTGAAGGATTGCGATTAGAGTATCGTGGTGAAAGCATGTATAGTATGGAATCGATTCGGACGCACGAAAGACCCTCCCGTTGGAGTCAGCCTTTGATGTAACTGAAATTCTATGTCTAGCAAAAACTTGATCAAACTGGCTGCAGCGAGACTTGATAAGGCATGTCCATGTCCGATACCAGCTTTCGTTGAGTACGCCCAAGGGGCCGCTCAAAACATAAGTACTCGTACCACCAGAACAAAGACTGCAATTACGCAGGCATGAACTAGAGCAGCCGAATACGAATAGAAGGGTTCACCCCCTAACTGCTCGCACCCCCTAACCGCTCACCCATAGGGCTGATGCCTGGAAGCCGCCTAGAGGCCGCCCTAGTCCTGATCACTTTCGCGACAACATAGTCCCCCGAACTTCCCGAAGTATTGCCCGGAGGACGAATGTCTAGGGTGTTCTTTAGGGGCGGAAGGGTCTTCCGGGCTTCAGCCCTACGGGACGAGCGGTTAGGGGGTGCGAGCAGTTAGGGGGTGCGAGCAGTTAGGGGGTGAACCCTTCTACGAGATGCGGATAAACAGAAACTCCGACGTCCGTCCAGCGGAATGGTGACGACATTAACGCTCGAGCTGTCACTATGTTCATTTAAAATGTAGCCTCACGGAGATACTTCCTTCCTTCTAAGTAAACCTCACGCGTACTCAGCAAAACAACAGTCATCATGGGAATGTCCTACAGCACCGCAAAATGGGTAGCCCCCACCTCCTTCCTCTTCGACTTCGCCGCCCAGCAATATGGCATGCTCTCCAAGCCCAACATGTTAGACATTCACAACGCCAACCTCTCCTTCTGGTCCCCGCAACCTTACTTCATCGGTGGCTTCTTCTTCCCCCAGCAACTCTTCCAGCTAGCATGGCTATACCGCCTCTACAAGCTCGATCCTAAGAAGCCCTCTGAGCGCGTGGAATTGGATGAGATGGCCGATTTTGTGCCGTATTATGCATTGGGGAATATTTGTATTGGGACTTGGATGGTGTTCTGGAACACGGAGCAACTGAAAATCAGCAACATTTTCGTCATTATCAATAGCTTGACGCAGCTTTACTACGTGTTTGGGAAACTCAAGCCCATGAATACCCGCTCGACTACCTCCGTCCTTACCAATATCGTCTCTAGAACCTTTGCCGGCATCGGCGTCCTCGATCTCCTCCACAATGGCAGCGTCGCCTACTTTAAGGACGTGCCAGCAACCATGACCGTCAAGGTCGTCACAGCCCTTGGCTTCGGACTGGCTAGCGCAGCAAGTGACTGGATCTTCGGTGGATGTATGGTTTACGACTTGGTCGCGCTGGCGGCTGGTCAGAGCGGTAGCTGGAGAAATTTGTTGGGTGCATATGCCGTGGGTGCTGGGGCAATTGTGGCGGCGAAGAACATCGCCAGGTAGGTAAGAGCCTTATCTTCCCAGTGGGTGTCTTGAAATTACTTACGACGGGTTGCAGGCCACCGTACAATGGAGAGCAGACGGGGTATACACAGACTGCGACTGAGGACATCCAGGATCGGATCTGAACGACTTTTATTCCTTTGTCGAGCATGTATCTCAGCGATGGATGTGCGGCGCCTCATTTACATTAGATGCCTTCATGATCAAATGACAGCATTTCAGAACCCTCCCATATCAGCATTTTGGAGTTCGAAACCCTTCTTGAGTTACTCATATTTCACTTTTCTCTCCAAGATTAATGATACTTCGATTGGTATCACTCGCATCATTGATGCCGAGTCGAGTCTCTTTGCCCGTGTGAGAATAGCCTCTAAATCGTTAAGTAACCATTGTTACGATTGGTGCCAGTTCATAGCACTTGTAAAGCCAGATGGCGTGTTTTCGCGGACCCTCACCCTTCTACCAGTCTAGCTTGTCGGTCAATCTTCTTAGAGCTTTCTTGATGATCATGAAATTCTAGTAGGATATACGATATTCTGCTACCATGATGAGAAGTAAAGATTCAAATTCATAGGGACTTTGCCTCAGGACGTGCGAGTGATTTCCACAAATTGCTGCCTCTAAAATGCTACAAATCTCAATTAGATGAAATGGTTGTTGCCCTCAATGGGCGAGCAATCACCGTTTTGCCACATATGGCCATTTCAATGCACTGGAAATTAGGTGAGCTAGCTGAACGAGACAGATATATGCACCCGACTTCGAGATGAAGCTCACTACATTGAAACTACCTGGCTGTGGCACCAAAAATGATACCTTCAGAAGGCTAGATTCCCCCAAAACGATAACACTAAAGTTTCATACATACAACAAAGTCACCAGGCCCCAGCATGCTCGGAAAATCTTAGAAATTACAGATCACGCGACAGCCTTCACCTCCTCACCCTCACGGATGCCCCGCCCGCCCCGCACTCGCCGCCGTCGCCCCACGATGCGCTCCTCCTTCCTGTTGTGGCGCATTAGGATTCGGCGTCACGGTTGCATCATTGCCTTGTTGCGGCCCGGGCCCTACGACACCGTTGTTCGGGTCCGGGTTGCTGGGTAGAGGAGGTGGAGGCGGAGGTAGGGGCGTGTAGGTGGCGCCTTCGCCTCCGGGGTTGTGTTAGCCGATGTTTTTGACGATTTGGCGGGATTGGAGCTTGGGGATGAGGTCTGGGAGGGAGGCGGGGATTGGGGAAGCGAGGGCGATGGGGAGGATGAAGAGGGTGGTGAACAGGAGGGTGGATGTGGGGTAGTGCATTGTTGGTTGGTTGATTGTGGATTGTATTCGTACAGTTCAGGAGTCGATTTCGGTTGTCATGTCTTGTCCAGATCTTGCTCTAGCAAAAGAAGAACATTTCACTCCAGCTTAGGTAGTTGCCATTGAAGAATAGTGATGGCTCACCTCGTGCCTGATCGGTGAAAAGCGCACGTGACAGTATTCCCTTATCCCACAAGGTCCGGAGATGGCTGGTGCTATATCCAAGAACTCTCGGTGCGGGTACCGGCATTCTCCTCGCTCCTCCCTTTCCCTGATGTCTTGAATTGCATGTTTCATTTGCCGAACATTCTGAATGCCTTTCTCTGCTGCTTCCTGCATGACTTCATCGGCCCGGTCGTCTGGAATCACCCAACGGATCGAATCATCCACCCAATAAGCAACAAGCATAAGATTGGGAAGGCCCAACTCTGGAAAGGCTGCCTCTTCCCTTCGCTCTAGATCGACAATGAATTGCATTGCTGTCCACATGGAGACTCGTATTATGTCAATGCCATCATCGGTGCTGACGTCATCCCTTGCAAGTGGGAGTGCCCGTGCTTTTATTGTATTGAAACTCAATGGGGCGCTGAGACCTAGTTGGTCCCCAGTCAGCACCAGCAAAACGTTTTGCTTCTGGATCACTTCATCTAACAGGATATGTCCTTTGTCATCCTTCGGAAAATCATTGACGAATGTATCATAAATAAAATGATGGCTCGGCAAAGCGGAAGCAACTTGCGATATCGTGTTATTTGATAATAGATTGGCTTAGCGGCGCTATCTTCACCCCGTCGTACCTTGTCCAGGAATGAGATTGTCCGATTGCAAAAACACCTGTGTGCCTTAAGTACACCAGCGACTGTTGAAGGACCATTTGGGGTGATTTGGACCGGATGTGCAAAAAAGTGTTTAAATCGTGCCGGCGAAACCATCCCTTGTAAATGCAAGCAGATACAGCCCCTACGAATTTACGGTCCCTTTGGGCCGTGACCGCCCAGTAAAACACTGTCGGTTTGTTGCAGAAGTGCTTGGGTTCCCACACATTGATCTTTTGGGTTGGATCTGTTATGTCGCCAAGGGTTGACATAGCCAAGGTGGTCCTCCCTGGAGGTACGAAATTCGTACTTGAGTTGCGCTCGGACTAAAGATTTCATCTCACAACTCATTGGCTCATCCATCGGAGTATCTGATTTCCTCCACGGATCCTCCGGAGTGATCAATACCATCGTATCAAAAGCTGGTAGTACAGCTTATCAAAAACCTGCCCTCTGTGTTCGCTCAGGCAGAAGAAGCATTGAAAGAGCCAAGGTCGAGGGATCGGTTGGATTGATCAGGACGATAATGGAGACTTACTCGTCCTTCGAAAAATCCCCGTAGCATACTCGTAGATGAGTAAATTGCATGAGTGAAATTTGGATGGGGAAAGGGAAGGTCACCCGGTCGAACCGGTGGCTGACTGAGCCATACCTCGATGCCAGAAGAGGCTTAGTGTTCTCAGAAATCTTGCGACTTCTTGGCAATGTCGATTCATGCCAAACACACCTGATTTACTAGCAGGTTGCATGGAATTGCATTGAATTTATACAGTTTACGACTTTCCATCGCAACTTTTCAATTACTCTTTCATCCAACAATCGGTCTGAATTCTTCCGATCGATAAACATGTTTCGGTATTCATTCACCCCTAACCATTGGCGAACCGGCCTGCGGTCCATCGTCTGAGCGGTCGAATGGAGGACAGGCAAAAGCAGTGAGGAGAAGAAGACGAAGCGTAATTGAAGAAGATCGACACAGTTGTGTAATCGTTGATCACTGAATAGCGGCAAAAGCACTCTCTCCCTCAACGATCCAGCCAAAGATTACGATCCAGCCGGAAACGCATAGGTCGAACCTTCTCTGAGTGATTCGTCCACAGTATTTACCCAAGGACCTTCATCCATTCTTCAACGGTTCTTTCCAGCTATAAAGGTGGATTAGAAGACGTAGTCGTTCTTCGTGAGCATTCAGTCTGGTGTCAATGGAAGTCAAGCAGACACCGGCATCACAACACCCTGATTTGATGATCAACGACCACAGTCCTTGCCGATTGCGATGAAGGTGTAAATTTTACAAAACCCGCACGCAATTGCCATTTGCCCTCGATGATGTCAACATCGTCTATTCCACTTCCATCCTCGGCTGTATCTGTCTCGGACTTCAGTATGTCACGGCTCAGATCTTTGATATCCTTGATATGAAGTAATATTCGCCTCCGCATTTCTGGGACCTCGCCACCAGTCTTGACGACGTTAGTACGATATCCGCAGCGCTGGTTTTATGTTGTGGGAATGATAAATTGCTGGAAGTGAGGGATATTGATCATTTATGTCACCATGATGACGGGATTGGCGTAACCTGGACATTCGATAGGCAATGTATGCTTTACCCTCGACGATATGGAAAGAACAACATTTTAGTCATCGCTTTGGATCTTCAGCGTCTGATGGGCAGCCGCTTCTGAAAACAAAATGTCCAAATGACACCTTTTTATCACTTTGACTCTCTACGCAACCGTTTCTTATGTTATGTGACAATGAATTGTCATGTCATTTGGTTTAGTAAATTGAACTCGACTATGTATATCCCCAAAATCTATGCTTGGAGAGTAAAGTCCTTGGGTAAGTCACCCAGATATACATTAGGATGAGGGCACTGTTCCCAAAAAGTCGTCACTGTGCGTCTGCATGAGTCCAATGCAAGGTCGCTTGCTTGTTCGTTCTAAACTCCCGACTGTGCGGCTTGATTTTTAACGCCGATTGATAGTTATCCAATGAAGAAACCAAAAACATGACCACTCTATTCGTTCGAGTCTCATGCATATCGTGAAGAGGCAGTGATGGCTTTTGACCTCGGCGAGGTCGTAGAATGGAGCGACTTAGCTGGCCATCAGCCTCAAGTCTGTCCGTGATTCGCGTGGTTGCCTCAGTCCCTCAGATGTGCCAAGCTCCGCTAAGCCCCTTCGGGTTAGCGCCTTCTGCTTACTACGGAACCTCTAGGTAGCACGTCTAAGCGTAAAATCCGAATATTACGTCTAGTTCGCCTTATTTTAACTATCGATTATTAAAATACCCGCACCATTCTACTTTTAGATTAATACCGTAATCTTAACGATAAAATCTAAATTTATTACGTATTAATATAACCGCGTATAGAAATATTATAGTTAATAATTACTTTAATATTAATAAAACTTAAGTTATAAACGACTATTTATAGGCTTTCTTATTATTATTTATAAAATTATAATACCGGCGTAATAAAAATCCTATTAAAAGTATTTATTAATTAATTAATTATCGTTATTTATTAAGTATTAAAGAGTATATATTTATTATTAGAGATTAAGGACTATTCTTTATTTAGTCCCTCTAATAAAGTACGACGCGTTTAAACCCTAGAATTTTATAAAGATTATATTTTTATTATCCCCGTTATTATTCGTTACCCCGTCTTCTCTTTTTTTCTCTTCCGTTGGTTTATCCTAATTTATATCGAGGCCGACTATTTTTACGTCCGTCTTAGATTTTATTTTAATATCTAGTATATTTTTACTATTAAGGATTATATTATTAATTTTAATATAATTATAAAGTTTCGCCGGATCGAGTTCCTTTCTATATTAAAGGCCCTTTTAAATTATATAGTAATATAAGTTATATAAAGCCTCCCTATAATAGTAATTATTTAAATAGAATAAATTCTTTATATTAAAAGTTAAAGATTATAATTAAGTTATTTATATTAAATACTCGTTCTTTTATTTAAAAGAGTTTATTAAATTCGTTATTAGGGCTCCGTAAACTTTATCTTTTACGTCGAATCCTATATTTCGCTACTCCGCTCGAGTATCTATTATAATAAAAAGACGATTAAGACTATTATTTATCGATAAATAAACTCTAATATAACGGAAATAATAATTAAAGTAAAATTATATATTTATAGATCCGAGATCTTTATTATACTCGTTATTAATCGAGTAATCGGGATAGCCTAAACGCTAGATATTATATTTAAAAAGAATACTCGTTATATCTTTACGAATAACTTTATTAATACCGAGTAGAGTAATATAAAGTTAATCCGTTATATAAATAACCCCCCCGAGCGTTTCGGGGTCTTTAATTAGGATATCGTAATCTTTACTTATATTATACTTTATTAGTTTACGAAAGCCTCTTTTAAATATTAACCTCTCGTCTTTTATTAAATAAAGAATAATTTCTTCGGCGTAAATAAAGTAATATTTATAAATCTAGTTACGAGTCTCTTTTAAAAGCGTTTCGAATATTATTATAATATAATAATAGTCCGATAGATTTTAACTATAAGGTGAATTAGTTAATATATATATTATTATAATATTTAAGGCCGCTAGCGTAGAGCTAGTGACTTAGTAATAGTATAAAAAATATAAAGTAGTTACGGGGTTTAATATTAAGTAGTTTTTAAATCCTAGATTTAATAATAGAATTAATCTTTAAAGATTCTAATAAAACGGGGGAATATTAACTCGATATAGGATTATTAAGAGTTAGAACCCCGCGATACTAAGGCTAGAACCCCGTATCGATAAATAATAGTATTATAAAGGTAGCGGGGCGTAGGTATATATAATATATTAACGCCTTTAACGGGGCGTAGGTATATATAATATACTACTATTTTATAATTACCTCTCTCTTTAGGCCTTAGTCCCTAGGTACCTAAATATTTTAATTAAAAGATATTTATTAAAAAACCTTTAAACTCTTAAAGGGAAATAAGGGAAAAAAGTTATTTAATATAACGGCGTTACTATAATAGTAATTTAAGTATAAGGCTACGTACCTAATTCTATAATATATATAGTACTAGTTACGGAATAGTATTTAATTAAATAATTAAAGTTTATTAAAAAACCTTTAACCTTATAAGGGGATAAGGAAAAAAAATCTTTTAATTTATACTATTAATCCTACAGCGCTAATATTTAATACTAGTCGCGGATCGATATAAAACTATTTCCTATAGTACTATTATATAATATTAGTAACGGAAGAGTAATATTATTAAATTACCTCTATTATATAGTAGTATTAGTAGTAAATGAATAGTATATTTATAAAGTTGTCCCTATAGCGTTAATATATAGTAATAGTAATTAAATAAGTAATATTTCTTTCGTCCCTATAATACTATTATATATAATAGTAACGGAGCGAAATTATATACGCTATCGTTCCTATAGCGCTTGTAGTACTTATAGTAAATATAGTATATTAAATTATTTCTATAGTATTTATAGTACTAGTAGCGGAATAGCGGTAGCCACTCTTACTATATACTCTTATTATACTATAAAAATATTAGTAGTAAGATACTATATATAAATAATATAACCCTAATATTATACCCGGAGATTAGTAATAATATAAATATTATAGTAACGATAGTAACTATTAATAAGAATAAAATAACGGAGCGGAGGCGCGTATTAACGTATAGTAATACTAAAGTATTTAGCGTGATAGTTTATTATATAAATAAACTCGCCCGTTTATTACTTTCTCTTTTCGTAATTTCTTTAGCCTCTCTTATATATTATTACTCTAGCTCTATAATAGTATTCTAGTATTATAACTAATATATAAATAGTACTCTCGTTATATATAACTTTCTTTTAACTCTATAAGTAACTCCTATTTATTAATAGTATAAATTTATTTATATTAATTTATTTTAGATATAAATATATTAATAAATATAACTAGTCCGCTATTAACGCGACTACGTGATATTAATTATAGTAGTAGTTTACTACGCTTCGTAGCTCCTTTACCGGGTCTACTTCTATAATTTTAATAATAATTATATTCGAGGTACGTCCCCTCTTTATACGCTTTATTATATTAATCGCCACGGAATCGACTATTATATAAAAGTAAATTATGACCGTAAGCTCTAAAACGGTATATATTAATAATAATAAATTCTTATACCTTTCCGAAGGAAGGTAAAGAGGTTTATATATTAATATACTCGTATCGGTAATAAGACTCCTAAAGAAGAACGTAAATATAAATTAATAAATAAGGAAATTACCTAGTAGTATAAAGTATATAGTAAAACGGTAGTAATTAATAAATAAACTCCTACTATAATCGCTAACCTATAGAATTAATTAACGGCGGCGAATTAATGTATTAAGGAATTAGAGGCGATAAATAAAATTCTCGAAAAAGAGGTTAAGAGTTTCCGTTAATATAAACGGGACCTAAAGAGTCTTAAGGAAGATAATATCTTTAATAATTATATTAAAAAGACTACGTCTTTTTCTAATAATTCCGATAATAACTAAATCTTTCGTGCGATATAATAATAATATCGAATTCTTTTTTTCTTAAATTAGCGCTAGTTAAACTTACCTAGATATACTATTTAATAATATATTCTAAGCGTTTATATAAACTATACCTAAAATAAAAGTATTCTTATAAATATAATATTTTATCGTTATTATATATAAATAGTTTAATAGTAAATTAAATTTAGTTATACCTTAAGACTATATAATAAAGTTATAAATATAGAGGAGAACGTCCGTTATATAAATATTAATATAAAAATAATAATATTTACTTTTAATATCGATTTTATTTACTCCGCTTTATTATTTTATATAGCTAGGTAACCTCTTTAGTTATATTTATATATTTATATTTACTACCCACTTATTTAAAAACTTTAGTTAGTTTATTAATACTAGTAAACTCTTCGTCTAGTAATTATTAATTATATTCTTCGCCTTAATTAGTTTATTTAACTTTATATTAGATATCTTTTTTATTTTTAATTTTATTAATTATCTCTTCTACCTCTTATAACTTATTATTATTAATAAGTTCGAGGGCTTATATAAAAGATTCCGCCGTATTAACGTAATCGCGAAGATAATATAATTTAAATAACGATATATGAAAGGTATTATAAATTCTATACGTAGAAAGTAGTAATAAACGGTAAGTTTATACTTTTATTTTATTAATAATCCTAAAGGGTCCTATAAATTTATAGGATAATTTTTTATTTAGGCGCTTTTACTTTAAATTCTTAATTATTAATATAACTAAATCGTTAACCTTATAACTTTATAGTTTATATATTTTATTATACTATTTAACTTAATATTCGGTAATACTTTAAAAATACTTTATAATTTTATTCTTTAAAGTTTATAATTATCGTACCCTATTATTTATAACTAGTATATTTTCTTCTTTAGAGTCGTCCTCGACCTCTTAACGGATTTTAGGATAATAACTATATATATAAAAAAATAACGTCGTTCCGACGGCGGTACTCTAATTATTATTTATTAAGAATTCTACTATAAATAGTAATCTAGCCTAATTAATTTACTTATTATTAATAAATATACGTAAATAATACTTTAGTACTTAATTTTAATATTTTATCTACTTATCCGTTTAAGGGTAAAAGATAGTATTTAGATATCGTTTAATTTTCGAATAAAAATATATAGCCGATTAAAAAGCGCTCGTAAAAATAGAGCCTCTATCGCTAATAATACTATTAAATATATTATAGCGGTAAATAATTTTAGAATAAAATACTTCCGCTAGCTAAACGGTATCGATTTTAATAATTATAAATATATATTTAATTATTTTAGTAAATCGATTTATTATAATAAAGATAATATTATAGACGGTACCTTTATATTTACTAGGCGGTAAACTAATTATAAAATCTATAGAAATTTCCTTTTATAATTAAATAATAATAGGAAACGAATTTAATTCGTTATATAAACGATATCGCGGCGCCTTCGTCCGTTAATATATATCGTAAATTTTAGTATAGTCCGTAACTTACTTTAAGTTACCCTCCTAGAAAAATTTTCGGGTAAATAATTTATACGACTTCGTAGCGCTAAAATAACTTATTAGAGGATTATTATAATATCTTTTTATAAACTCTTCCCTTAGAACTTTATTCTTTAATATATAAAAGCGACCGTTATATCTTAATAATCCCTCGAAGTCTATAGTCTATATTTTATTCTTTATATAACGGCGGTCCTTTAATATATTCGCTCTAGTTCGAAAAGAGTTTACTTAATTATTATAGATTTATAATTCCCGAATTAACGTTTTAATAGGCCTTTCAGGATTATTATATATAATTTTAAATATTACTATAATATCCCGCCTTAGAATTACTACTCTTAACTTTATAATTTAAAAAGTAGAGGTTACTCTATAATTACCTTAACTTCTTTATCTCTTTCCGATAATTAACCGCTAGTCTAAAGAGTAAGTTTATTCTAAAGTATTAATAATAATTTAGTATTTAACGGCGATACTCTTTTATAATTAAAACACTACGACGATATATTAATAAGATTTAATTTTTTAGCCCGATAAAAAATTTTAGAATTATAAATAATTAATCTAAATATTTAACGGGCTTATTTAAAATTTAGCTCCTTCTATTTTATAAAACCCTTTAAATTATTATAATTAATTTAGACTTTAATATAATAAGGGCTACTTTTTAGGTAGTATTACTATTATTTTATTACCGCTATAATAACGAGTAATTCTTAATTATAAGTTTTATAGTTTTATTTTAAGAGATTTAATTTCCGCGACCAAAATATTATAAGGCGCTAATAATTATCTTTATTTTATTATAATAATATAGAGTTAAAGTTAAAATTAGAAGTATCCGTCTTTATATATAATTATTTAATTAGATTATAATAGCGCAGAAAAGGCGCGTTTACGAATATATCTCGTAAAATTTAAAATACTTCCGTAACGCCGTTTATTTATTTAAACGGATTTATTTTCTTATTTACCTTACTACCCTTAAATAGGTTAATAAACGGCGTAGTTATATTAAAATAATTATAAATAAATTATTTATAAAAGTTAGCGAAACTTAAAAAGACTTATATCTCCCGATAAATTTTCGATTAAAGTTATTCCTTAATAGTTCTAACGCGTTCCGGGTCTATAATTACTTTATTAATAAATATAATAAAACTTAAGAACTCGACTGTTTCGGTATTAAATTAATACTTCTTAAGGTTAATAAATAACTAGAACTAATATAATCGTTTAAATATTTATTCAATATACCGCTAATACTCCGCCGGATTAATATTATAAATTAGGATATTATTTAAATATATTACGTACGTTATATCTACTAAATTTATAAATATATAGTTAATATAAATTTAAAATATCGCCGGTACGTTAGCGAGCCTAAAAGATATAACTAAATATTCGAAATAATTATAGCGAGTTCGGAAAGTAGTTTTTTATTTATCGTTTTCTTTAATCCGGATCTTATAATAAATATCCTTAAGGTTTAATTTCGTAAAGATTTTAAAACTATATAGGCGGTCTAATATCTCGGTAATTAAAAGTAACGAGTATCGATTCTTAATAATTACCGCGTTTAAACTTTAGTAATTAATATAAAAATATAACCTATTATCCTTTTTAAATATAAAAAGAATCGGTACTTTAATTAAAAAGATTAAATAACGGATCTAGTCTTTATAGAATAAGGATTCTAAATAGCGCCGAAACTCCGATAATTTAGTTTAAGATAAGTTATAAAGAGGTTTATAAAGTGGTTCTTTATTAACTTTTATTTTAATAACGTAATCCCTTTATTTAAAAGTAAATAGGGTACTCGTTTTCTCGTTAAAAAAATATTATAAAATTTTATAAGTTCCTTAAGAAGCTTTAGGTTAAGAAGTTCTTCTTATTCGCCTTACGATATTATAATATATACAACCGCGAATATATTTAATTTATTTTTAAAACTACTAGTGAAGTTAGCCGGTTCCTTAATTTATAAATTATTAAAATTAATTTTAAACCACTATTAGTCCGCGTTAAGATTAATTAATATCTTTAATTAATATAATTTAGGTATATTTAAAATAACGTCTAAATCTTTAAAATTTATAGTATAAAATAGAGTATTATATTTATACTCTTAACTTTAACTATTAATTATCTAATAATTTAATTAATATATATTATAGTAATATATACTTTGCCCGTTAATTATTTTAGCTAGCGGTAAAGTAGTATTATAAAGTTTTAAATTATTTTTAACGACGAACCGTTATAAAATTAAATTAATTTACGCTTTTAAATTAATTAAGGTAATAAATTATCTAATCTTATCTTAAAGAGTAATTTAATCTTTAGAAAGAATAAAAGGGTATATCTTTATTAATCGTTTTTCTTACTCTTTTTCCGAGGCGTAAATTAGATTTAATCGTTTTCTACCGATACCGCGCCGATATATATAACTAGTTTATTTATATCGGGATATCTAGGCTTAATATAACCTTCCATTCTATAATAATAATAAATAATCTTATTATATAAAGAATTAATAGTATTAATTTTACGTTTATTACTTTTCTCTTTTAAATACGCCTATTTAATACTATCGCCGGCGTTAGGTTTAATAATTCGGTTTATTATAAATTTTCCTTTATTAGGGTTCTTTGGCTAGGAACCCGAATTAAAATTAAAATTATTTATTAACTATATATACTCTAGATTCTTTTCTTATATAATAAACTAGATAAGAATTTCTTCCCTTTAAATAAATATACTATTAATACTAAGAATCTTATTTTTAAATTTAGGTTTAAATTTAGTTAAAAAGAAATTTACTTTATACTTCTCCGAAAACGGGGGTAACTAGGCCTTTATTTCTTTAAAGTAAATTTTAAATAACGATATTTTTTAATAAAACTATTATTTAGTTTCCTTTTACTTTTTATAAATAAAGAGATAATAGTTAACTAAATCCGTTATTAAATTAAAAAGAAACTTTTTAAAAAAGCTAAATATAATACTAGTTAAACTATATAAATCGTAGTATTTATATTATTACGTTAAAGAGTTACCTTCCAACGAGTTTATATAATATATAATTTTTAAATAATCGGTAGTAAAATACTTAAAACTAATTAAAAATTTAATATTCACGTCGCGGAATTAATATAAATATTTACCTTCGCTCGTACTCTTATAAGAACGTATTTTATTAGGGCGTAGTATTTTCGCCTTAATAAAAATATCCTTATTAAGTATAATTAAACTTATTATTATTCTCCTAGTAAGTATAATAATTAAGGGACTTTTATTATAAATAATAAATTCCGTTAACGCTCCGCTAGTAGGTATAGAAATAATAGGATTATATAACCTTTAATTTTAAACTTATAATACTTTTAACTCTTATTATTATTTAAAGCGACGGTTTTCTTCTTTAATAATTTTAAACTATATATTTAAGGTCTCTTCGGGGGTAGTAATACCTTCGAATTCATTATTATTTTTACGGCGGGGGTCGTCGGAAAGGGGTTAATCGATATTATTATCGCTAAATTCTTCTAGACGTCCCGAGGTTAAACCCGATATCGTAATAATAATAAATCTTTTCTTTAAAAAGATTTAAGAAATTAAAATTATAATATCTAAAGCCGTTAACGTAAAGCTAGTAACTTAATAATAATATAAAAAATATAAAATAATTACGGGGTTTAATACTAGGTAATTTTTAAATCCTAGATTTAATAATAAAATTAATCTCTAAGGATTCTAATAAAACGGGGGAACGCTAACTCGATATAGGATTATTAAAAGTTAAAACCCCGCGATACTAAGGCTAGAACCCTATATCGATAAATAATAATATTATAAAGGTGGCGGGGCGTAGGTATATATAATATACTAATACTTTTAACGGGGCGTAAATATATATAATATACTACTACTTTATAATTATATTATAATAGGTGTTAGGAAGAGAGGGTATTAACGATTTAAATAATAATTCCGATATTATAAATTAATAATCGAAAGGGGATTAATAATCGAAAGGGATTATTCAAAATTTTATTAAAACTAAACTCTAGTCTAGGAAATAATTTTAAAAGATTAAAATTTTAAGCGGGGGGCTAGCTTTCTAATATTAAACTCTTAAGAATAATTAATAATAAATATATTTTAGGGTCGAGCCTAAGGTTATTTAAACTTAAAGATTTAATTATTTAAAATTAAAACTTTAGTTATTTAATATTAAGATTTTAGATTTACTATTACTATAATTATAACCTTATCGTTACTATATATAAACTTTAATTATTATTACTATCTAGAAATCTAGGACGTTAGTACTAGTATACTCGTAGTTATAAAAGATAAAATTAATATATTTACGGTCTTAAACTTTAGTAGTAAATTCGAAATTTTAGTTTTATTATAATTATTCGTAGGTTTAATATTACTATTTAGAGGACTATTATAAACGACGCGGTAAAACTACGCCGCGCGGATTTACTAGCTTTCTAACCGTTATTAAGGATTATTATAATTATATTTAAAAATATTCTATTAAATTACTACTATTACTTTATTAATCTTAATTTATATAATATTATTCGCGATTAAAGAGGAGGGTTCCTAGGCGGCCCCCTTTATAAATAGTAATAATTTAATATATAATAATAGAGTTAAGAAGGTCGGGTTATTAAGGTATCTAAATACGAACTAAATAATCGTTTTATAAAATCATTTTTATACTAGTTTTTAATAGCGGATTTTCTCCCTAACTAGATATTTAAAATATAAATTAATATTAAATACTCTTTATCTACCTAATATATATAGGCCCTTCGTTTATATATAGTATTATCCCTCCTCCCCTATTATTAATATATTTCTATTAATATTTATATCCTCTACTACTTTTTATTATTTAGTAGTATAATTGAAAGGGTATTTTAAATTACGTATTATTCCGGTTAAATCGAATTCGTTTAATTAGTTTATAAAGATTCTAGCCGGGTACTAGTTAATTATAAATAAAATAATTTAATTATCTAAACGGATATTAGATTTAGGGATCTAGTCGACTTTTAAAATTCCTAAATTTATAAATAAAGTAAAGTAGTTATAGGTTACGAAGGTTATATATCGGTGTTTAACGGGTCTATTAATATTCTTTCTAGTTAAATTATAAAGGTCGTAATAAATAATATTATATATTACTATTCCTTAGGTTAGAGGCTTAATGGTTTTAATATCGCGTTTCTTCTTTATAAATCTATTAGAGTCCTCGTCTTCTTTAATCTTAAAATTTATTCTCTTTTTCTCTTACTTTATAAATATTTCTTTAGTAGACCTTATAACCTTATCCTTTCTAAACTTAATAAATATTTTTTATTTACGCTTAATAAATGTCTCCTCGTTATTAGATTAATCTTTTATATTTTTATAATTATAATTAACGTCGTTATCGATTAATATAATATTATTATTAATTAGTATACCGTTATCGTCGCTTTTATCTACTTTTTCCTTCTTCTTTTTACTATAAATCGATTATTTCTTTTTAGTTATTTAAGCCTTAAATACCGCCGGTTTAACTTTCGGGACTAACGCGTTATTTTTATTTAATTTATATTTTATACCTAGCTTCGGGGCAGGCCCTTTATACTTCGGTTTAATATTATTATCTTCGAAGACTAGTCTATAATCCTCCGTAAAGTAATTCTAGTTATAATATTAATATAATAGACGGTAAAGGTTAACGAGTAGGATTTATTAAGATTCCGTTTTTAAATATCTCGTCTAAGGTTACCCTTATATTTATATTATCGGAGAATAGTTTATTTAATAAATCCCCTTCGTTATTATTATCGTTAAAATAAACTATATCGTTTAAGAGATCGTTAATCTCCGTAATTAATACTAAATTATAAATACTATTATCTCTTATTATAATTCATATTAAAGTATAAAGATTAGATAAAGAGATTAAGAAAGTTAATTTAAAGAGGAGAAAGAAGAAGTAAAAATTAAAATAAAAGCTAGTTTAAGAAATAATTTTGAAATTCAAAAATTTTTAAACGGGGCTAAGGGCGCCTAAATATTATTATTAATAATTATATTATTTAAAAGTGAATTTTTATTATTCGAAAGTGAATTTTAAATTCTTATTTAATTTAAAAACATTTAAGATTTAGCCGTTACTAGTATTAAATAAAAAGATTAAATTAGAACGTTATTATCTAGTATTAAATATTTATTTAAACTTCACCTCCTAGCTAAAAATATTCAAATTTCAAAATAATCTTTTAGAGTAATAACTTCGTATATTAATTAATATTAAATATTTATTTAAACTTTACCTCCTAGCTAAAACTATTTAAATTTTAAAATAATCTTCTAGAGTATTAACTTCGTATATTAATTAATATTAAATATTTATTTAAACTTCACCTCCTAGCCAAAAATATTCAAATTTTAAAATAATTTTCTAGAGTAATAACTTCGTGTGTTAAGATTCAGTACGTAAAACTTACTAACGATTATTATTATTAATATTATTATTAGTATTTACCGTACTAACCCTATTATTATTATCGTCGGTAGTATAATAATTCACTTTATTTATTAGTTTTATTTAAATCTTTATTACTTTTATTCGTTAAAGCTCCTTACCTCTCTTTACTTTTTATCGACTTATTATTTAATTATTTATAATATTATTCTTATTAATATCTCGTAAAGATTCTTCTTCCTTAGTAGTTATTAGAGCCTCGATCCTCGCGTTTATATTTAGAGCCTTTAATAAATCATTAATAAATATACGTTAGAAGATTAATAAAATAATATATTAAACCGGAGAACTAAAGGTATAAATCGATCTAATTTAAAATATACTAGAAAAGTTCATTAATAGTACGGAGATCGCTAACGAGATTATTACGAAGGTATAGGGTATATTAATAAATAATAAACTTTAGACGGTAAGATTCGGGAGTAAATAAAAAGCGTATAAAGCGCTAGACTCGACGATTTTATAAAATATCCGAAAACGGGCGATAACCAATCGTAGACGAAAAGAGAAATACGTTAAAAATATACGAAATATATAGGGGACCGTAGTACAGGATTAATAATTCGATATTATAAGAGAAAATTACCTCGGCTACATAAATTAAATCGTTAAGAAATTTATCTATAACGACGTTTATTTTATAATTACTTAGTTAATAATTAACTATTTAAAACGGAACGATTATAGACGAGGATCTATATATAAAAGTATCCCGAAAGATTAATAGACGTTAAGTAATTTAAATAAAACTAATACTTATACTCTTTTAATTAAGTCGGGCCTAACGGATAAATAATTAATAAAACTAGAGATTAATCGAAAATATCTAGTAAGACTAAGGATAGATAATAACGAGGGACCTTTATTACAAGGAAAACGTAAAAGATATAATCGTCGAATTATTAATAATAAAAAGACTAAGCCTGAGTCGGTAGATTATAAAATTAATAATAGCGATTCAAATAGTACCTCGGAGAATAAAGATATAGTACCTTCGAGCGGCAACTTTAATAAAGACGATAATAACGACGACGATAATAACGACGACGATAATAACGACGACGATAATAGCGACGACGATAACGGCGATAAAAATTAAGGAATAAATAATCGGGTTAAATATTTTAGTTATAATTATACGGGCCTATCGGTTAATTCCCTTAAATAAATAGTAAAGAAAAATCTAAAGGCTATTAATATAAATAGCGAGGCTAGTTAAATCGATACCCTCCGGGTATTTATAAAAACTGGGTCCGATTTACGATATATTTATTATATATATTTATACGTTATAGCTAGATATTTCGGCCTATAAACTAAGTTATTAAACGAAGAGAGTATTCATTTATAATTAGTTAAATACTAGCGTTATCGAAGTAATATAGATACTTTTAAGATTAACGTAGTTACTAAGAATTAATAACGGATAATAACCCGACTATAAATAAACGATAATAAGTATAGAGTCTATAAATACCGAATAATTAGAGCGAGTATTAGAATATTCCTAACCGATTAAATATCGCGGTTTATCGTTCGTAAAATAGGAGGGCTAGAAGTATAGAATACCTAGAAAGAGACGGGCAACGTTATTATTAAAGGTATATTTAATTAATTATAAACGGGGGTAAATTTAGAGGGTAACTCCGAGATTAAAATTAAAAATATTATAGTAGAGGAGTTCGATATATATCTTTACTATTAAATAGAGCGGAACGGATAACCTAATAAAGGGTAATTACGGATAATATTTTATTTATTAATATAATAAATTATCTAGTAAAATCCGATATATTAGGCTCTATATATATACCTACGACCTAATCGTAATTATTAATTAGTTTTATATCTTTATTATATTAAATATACTCGGCCTAAAGACTCGATCTTTTTTTAATATATCGATATAAACGTATTTAAATATCTCGCTTATAAGTATAAAATTAATATTATATAAGGATTAATATCTCTTAACGACGAGATTATTAATAATTATACGGAGATTATTTTAAGTTTTTATAAAAATATAACCGAATAATAAAAGAGTAAAGGGGCGGGGAAAGGTAATAAATAATTATATATATAAAATAAATAAAATCTAGGAGCTAGTAAATACGGTTAATTATAATTAATTCGTTCCGGTATTATATACGTATAGGGACGTAAAGATTACTCGGCCTAAAATATTATATAACTTAATATTAGGCCGCCTAGATATTACCCTCCGAAGGATTATTCTTTTATAGTTCGTAGAGGTAAAGGAAGATAACGAGACCCTAAATAACGAGGAGTCCGATAAATAATTAAACCTCGCCTTTATTTACTTAAAGTAAACGGTAGTAAATCTTATATTATCGGGGTTACCGAATAAATTTAGTTTAATTCTTTATTAATTTCTAGCCGGTACCTAACTCGTTCTAATATTATTTATTAATTAAATATTAATATATAAAGTAATTTAGGAGGACCTAGTTATTTAAGATTATATTAATTTATTATTAAAGATTAACCGAGGGCGCGTATAAAAGGCTATCTAAAGATATTATTTAAAAATATTAAAGTTATTTAAAGTAACCTAGGGCAGGGTAAAGTAAACGGAGAAAAGATTTTATAATAAAAATAGTTTTTTTCGGTAAGCGAATAATAAGATTAAAGGGCGTTAATATTAAATTATATAAATAACGTAGGATATTATTAGTTATAGGGTAAAACCGCGCGGCGCGGTTTCACTTAACTCCGTTATTTTAATTTTAATTATAATGATCCTATACTAGTTATTAATATTAATCCTTAATATTAATAATCCGCGTTATAAATTATATTAAAATAGAAATTACGTTATCGTTTACTAGTTTATTATCTAGCCCTTTAATATCGCCTCCCCGTTTATCTCCGTTATATATAAAGATTATAAACTACCCGTTTAAATAAGCGCGCTATACCCCTACTCTAAATCTCCGCCCTTATATAACCTCGAGTAGGTTAGTCTTTATTTTTTCCTCTTTAAATTCTTCCTCCGCCTCTACCCCTACCTCTATTAATAGTAATAATTTATCGGAAGAAATAGAAGCGGGTAATAAAAAACGTCGTCGACGGTAGACGGAGGGCGAAAAGATTATTAGTATATTAATAATAATAACCGATATATAATAGGATATAAAGAGATTTTTAAAAACACTCTATAAACTACGTAAAGTTTATACTTTCCGTTTAATATAAAAATAATTTTTTAATTTCGTTTATAACGAGCTACCTAGCGATTCCCGATTCGAAAAATAATTAATACTTAAACGGCGCGACTCGTTAGTTAGGAGGTAAGACTAATTAATTATTAATATACTTTAACGAGAAATTAAAGTCCTAAGAGAGTACGAAGTATTTAATATTTTTTATTTACCCGTAAAAGGGCTTAAGGGCGGTACTTTATAATTATTTAAAAATATTATTCTAGTTATATCACGGCTAGCCCCGTAGTGGCTTAATATCTTCTACCGAGTTTACTATAAAAATAGACTAAATAATCTATCGTTATTATTAATAAATCCTACTATTTAATAACCCGCCGTTTTTATATTATTAATACTCTATTATTTAATACAACCTTATAGGTCGACTAACTTTTAAACGATTTTAGGGCTTTATTTATATTAAGGGGGGATATAACGACGAGTTCTCGATACTTTATACTAGTTTAATTTAATTATTTTATATTTAATACTATAGCGACGTATAGTAACCTTAAGAAAAAACGCCGAAATAAAGATTTAACTAGTAAAGTAGGCCGCGAGTATTATTTTAATTTATAATAACTTTAAATATATAGAAAGAAGGTATAAAGAAAGAATAAATAATTACCGAGAATTCCGATTAATTACTATTATATTAATTTTAAAAGGGCGTCTCTTCGATAAAGAGGCCCTTCGGTAAAATATATAATACCCGATAACTACGTTATTATTAACCGAGATAATCGCTCGTTAATTAATACCTATTAATATAAATATAGAGATACGTTTCTTATTTTTAATTTTATTACTCTTCCTCTTATACTTTAATATTAATTAATATACGCTAACGAACCTAAATTCTAGATTCGGCTATATTATATCGAATCGGTAATCTCGGCGGTATACGTACTTTATTTAGGTAATATAAAGTCTTTATAAATAAAAGTAATACCAGTCCTAAAGAAATTAGACCTAGTAACGACGAGATACTTTTTAATAATATTAATATTTAAAGATAAGAGTACGACGGCCAATAATATTTATATATTAGAGGATATATTTAAACATTAATTTAAATTAGACGATAAGAGCTTTATTTTTAATACTAATATTCGATTAATATACAATAATCTTAAAATATAGTTACGTATATAATTTATTAAGACTTTACGTAGCGATATTTCCGAGTTTTTATTTAATATTTTTAATTAATTATTACCGGGCTTAAGTCTCTAGTATCTTTGTTTTAATATATTATAATTACTTTATAAGATTTATTAGGGCCCTAGTAACTCTACGGATCTATTTATTTTATAATATACGGTTAATCGTTAAGATCGCTTTAAGGTTATTTACTTAACGGACTTTTAAATATTAAAGGACTTAATTATTTATAATTACTAGGTACGTATAGTAGGAACCTAGGTTAAAATTCTAAAGTAATAATTTATAAACCCTTAACGTATAAAGAATATCGTATTTTAACTCGCGGTATAAAGTACCTTTAATACCTAGCCTCGCGTATTAAGAAAGATTTCTAAAATTATATATACCTAACCTCTATCTACTCGCGATTAATAATTCTAATATTATTAATATTTCTATATATACGTCGAAATCTATTTAACCCTGCGATATATTATTAAATATATTAATATTAACCTACTCCGTTACACTTTATATTATATTACGATTTTTTTTTAAACCGACGCTACCGGTACCCTAAAATATATATAGGCCCTACTCTATATACTTTATATAATAAGTTCACCGGTAGTAATAATAAGGTTATAAAAATATATATTAATAAATAATCTTATAAATCTACGGGGAATAATAGATATAAATTTCGAGCTCAACCGCTTTTTTAAATTACTTAATAATAATTTTAAAGTATTTTAATACGACCGGTCCTATTATTCTAAATATAATAATATATTATTTAAGAATTAGGTCTTTAATAACCTATATTTTCTAAAGTTAAAAAAAATAGTAAAGTTTATATTCGGAAAACCCTCCTCGGTTATATATTCGGTTAAAAGCGCGGCCGAGGATATCTAGAGTATAACCTTTAACCTCGTGTATAAATTATTTATTCATTATACCGAGTAGGATAAATTCTCTTTAAATTTAATTATTAATCTTTTCGATACCGGATTTAAACGATTAAGTAGGAATATATTAAAGTATAACGAGCGATATACCTAGGAGTATATATTATTAGCGGACGATAAATATAAGAATACTCTAACGGCTAGGCTAGAGATTAAATATAATTTTATATTAAAGAGTTTTATAATTTTAATTTCTACCCTAAAATTTTTAAATACGATATTTATTAATTAACCTAATAATAAATCCGCGCGGCGCGGGTTTATTAATTAATTTTAAAATCGCGTAGAGCGTTATTTATATTAACGGGATCGAAAGGGGGTTAATTTTATTAATTAATTCGTTAATACCTTTTATAATAGTTAATATAATCGTTATAGTATCGTTAATTCCCCCTTTAATTTACCCGCCTTATTATAAAAATTAAATTACGAGGTGTAATTTTTATTATTATACTACTCTTTAATAATATAATATTTATTATCTTTATACTAGGTTTTCTTCGGCTTCGTATTCCGAGATTTATTAAACTAACTCTCCACCGCGTTAGTTTTAATACGAGATTTACTCTTTATAACGGGTATATTTAATCGTTTAACTTTTACCCTATTAATTATAATTCTACCCTTAGTACACGTTTTCTTAATTATTAATTTATACTCTATTTTAATTAACTAGTTATCTCTCCGCTCTTTAAATTTAATTTACTCTTTATTAAATAACGGATCTAGCCGCCGCTTTTTTTTAATATCGTTATATATTACCTACGCGTCGAATACTTTACCCCGATTTAACTCTTTTTATCGTCTTTACTTTAGGATATTTAATATTTTAATATAATATAGGTAGAGGCTAGACCATACGCTATTAATTTATTAATATATAATTTATTTATTGCGAATACTCTTTATTTACGTCGCTAAATCTCTTAAGATTTTATCCGGTATTATTAAGGACGTAAGGAAATATTAAGATAAATCGACGAATTTCTTATTTAATTTTTAATATCGTTAAGCTCGAAGTTTAGATATATATTATAAATATTTAAATAAATTCTCGTCTACCGATTTATTTAACCCCGCGTAAATAATAATAGGCGTTTATAATTCTAGATTATAAACTAAATAATAAGGAAATAACTTCGTATAATTCGATATTTTATATTCTATATTATTAAAAAAGGCGAGGTCGATATCGCGAATATAACTACTCCTAGGTATATTAAAGAGATCGTATAAACTAAATATTATTCGAGCTCGTCGGTTAATATTTATATAATTTATATAAACTCTTCTAAACCCCGATAAAGATCCCGTTATTATATTATCGAGTAAAGCCGGCTCCGTTAGAGACGTACTATTTCTAAAGTCTATATATTAAGGTAGATATAATAAAGTAAAATATACCTACTTTTAATTATAATATATCGCGCGACCTATACGTTAGTATACTTTTTAAATAGACGAAGGGAGTAATTATTAAATAACTTTTTTTATATCTAGATTATTAACCCCTAGCCTATAGGTATTTATTATAATAATAATATATAGAAATAAACCTTAAACGGATAATAGACCGAAATATATCGCGATATTTTATTTATCTCGAGTAGTTATCGCCGCGAAAAAAGGTACGACTAACTTCGTACCCTCGATCGGATACGATAATCGTCTTATTTATATACGTATTAATTAATATATATCCCTAACCTAGGTTACGGAATCTATAAAAATAATCGTCTTCGGAATATTCTAGGCGGTAGTAATCTACGACGGTAAAATATACTATAAATTAAATATACCGTTAATAGGATTATAGGTAGTATTAATTTAAATATATATCTTTAACCAATTAAACGGAGTCTTTATAATAATAATATCTTCCGTAAAAATATATCGCTCTTATATAATCTTAAATATTTCGATATCGAGTATTATAAAGATTTTTAAAAGAGGGACGTTAGGCGGTAATTATTTTTAAAGGATATTTAAATTAAAATATATTAATCGAAACTCCTTCTACTCGATTATTAAATAAAACTCGTCGATTATTAATAAATATAATCGTAACGTAAAACTAGTATACCGTAGTACGTCGGTATTAAAATCACTCGAACTAGTAATTTTAGGACTTATAAAGATTATTATTATTAACTATTTATTTATAAATCGTATTTAATTATTATACCGTAGGTAAACTAGCCGGAGTATATTATTATAATATTAACGGGCTTATTATTATCGCCGTTTAAAACGAAGAGTCGGTAATTAAATATACGATTTAATTTCTTATATTACTCTTCTAATAAAGTATTTAAAAATATAATAATTAATACCGCTTTAATAAGTAAAAATATTAATAATAAAATCTAAAAGACGATATTTTTACTAAATCTAGTTTTCGTAATTAAGATTAAATTCGTTCTTTAGTTTAATAATATATTTAAAGTATTATATTATTTCTCCTTAAACTCGACTCCGAAGTAATATATCGCGATACTTTTTATATACTCTCGATCTAGAGTTTTATATAAATTATTTATCTTTATTATAATAAATATAAACGCGAAATCGCCTACTATATATAGTACTACTATAATAAATATTAGTTTTAACTTTAAATATATTTCGCGGAGGGTCTTATAACGAAGGGGACCTACCGATAATAAAGAATAAAAACTAATAATAAATAGTTATCGTTATAATAATAGTCGAAACTCGAGTTATAATTAAGAATTTTTAGATAATCTATATTTATTTCGTTATATATATAATAAATAGTATTATAGATAATTATATTCGAAAGAGTATATATAAAAATATTAGCGCGCGATTAATTTAAATCTTATTCTAAAATAATTAGATAACGATCGCGTCGTAAAATTAATTATTAATAAAGAAAAAAGTTAACGGAAAAATTTATATAAACGGCCCGCGAAAATAATACGAACCTAATAAAAATATAGGGTTTTACGCTTAGACCTACCGCCGTTTAACTACGAAGTTAGCATTTCTAACCCGAAGGGGCTTAATGAACGGGAGCTAACCCGAAGGGGCTTAGCGGTGGCTCGGCAGGTCTGAGGGACTGAGGCAATCGCGTGGCAGAAAACCTTCACTGCTGACTAAGCGCATGCTAAGTATCTGATGCATGTCGGACCGAGAGGATTGTGCATATCTATTGCTGACATCTTTTATCTGCAGCCCACATACCATCCGCGTCAAGTATGGATGTAACATACTCGTTAATGCCGGCGATCTGCTACTACTGCACAAAAGGCAGGAGGTTTCGGCAGTCATTGGCCGACTAGCCAGGGTAACCCGACCTAGGCGGGTCAGCTGGCAGGCCTCGCCCATTACTCACCACCAGCTTACAAACATTTCTTCCACAAGCATCCGATAACTCCATCAGTAGACCACCTGAAAGACCTACAAATCACAGCCACAGCCCATGGTCCTTGAAGCCCTACGCAACAATCTACCCTCAGTCGATATCCGCACATCAATCGGAATGGCGCCTCAAATTCCCAGGACCCACAAGGCGGCCATGTTCAACGAGAAGGGCGGGCCCATCGTCATCGAAGAGATTGAAACCAAACAACCAGCTGAGGGCGAGGTGCTTGTCAAGGTTCTGGCTTGCGGTGTTTGCCACTCAGAAGTCGTGGTGCAACAACAAATATTTGGAAATTCATTGTAAGGCTGTCGCCCTGCTAGTCGTACAAAAAATCTCTACTCATTCTGCCCAGCCCGCGAATCCCGGGTCATGAAGTCATTGGCAATATCGCTGCTGTTGGACCAGGAGAGAAGACGTGGAAAGTTGGTGATAGGGTTGGTGCTCCATGGCACGGTGGTCATGATGGAACTTGCAAGCAGTGCAAGCGTGGCTTCAACCAGGCCTGCGTCAATCAGCAGATCAACGGCATTACTCGCGATGGGGGATGTAAGTGTCTTGTCTACCTATTCTTCGATTTGACGGCAGTGAGCTGACTGAAGATTCATCAGTCGCCGAATACTGCATCCTCCGCACTGAAGCTACCGTCAAGATCCCCACCGACGTCGACCCCGCCGCCTACGCCCCCATCCTCTGTGCCGGCGTCACCGTCTTCAACAGCATGCGCCAAATGAATATCATGTCGGGCGAGACGGTCGCCATACAGGGTCTTGGAGGGCTTGGACATCTAGCCATCCAGTACGCAAACAAGATGGGCTACAAGGTTGTGGCACTTTCAAGTACGGGCGCGAAAGAGAAGTTCGCAAAGGATCTTGGAGCCCATGTCTACATTGATGGCAGCAAGGAGAACCACGCTGAGGCGCTGACGAAGATGGGTGGTGCGGCTATGATTGTAAGCACGGCGCCAAACCCTGAGATCATGGGTGACTTGGTCAATGGGCTTAGTGCAGGAGGAAAGCTTGTGCTTTTGTCTCGTAAGTTTGCCGCTGCCTTTTCATTCTTAGTGCTTCTCTATTCGAGGAATTAAGCTGAAAGTTACTACCAGCTATGGGCGAAATCAAAGTCAACACCTTTCCAATGGTCCTCAAAGGTGTTTCAGTGCACGGCTGGCCATCCGGCCAGGCCCTGGATTGCGAGGAGGCGGTTGATTTTGCCCAGTTGCACAACGTTAATTGCATGATTGAGAAGTTCCCACTTGAAAAGGCCAATGAGGCCTACGAACACATGATGAGTGGGAAGGTCCGCTTTAGGGCCGTGTTGGTCATGCCATAGATGGCCAAACACGAAGACTTTTTCTCATCCATTGCCGACGCACATGATGATTGAAGCGAAAATGCAGATTCGCGTAAATACGATGCATGAATGGAGAACACAATGGAGTGCACGTATTCACAGAACATAATCCGTGTATTTTCACCTGCCTTACACTTTCTCTTCCACAACAAGTCTCTGCTTCGAAGGCACACAATCTTCTAACTCTACGTCCTTCCACTTCATCTATAAGAAAGTCATACCCAACGCTGAGTAAGACGGGGCTCGAATACACCTGCCATTTGTCGTTTCTCACGTCCCAAAAGCATGCGGACCTGAAGAAGCCCGTCTCGATGGCTGCTAATAAGATGCAAGGTAACGCCTTGTTGCGTAGCGACAGAAAGAGAGGTCAAGGCCAGCAAAAGACTGCTATACCACGGACCATAGACGACTGTGGGAGCATTCCCCATTGTCATCCAATTGAGCTGCAGCAAGGAGAGCACCCTGTAAGATGAAAGGTGAGTAACCATATCCTACGTGACCTGCCACTACTTCGATGCCAATGAATCTGAGCTCGACTAATTTAGCGTCACGCCATCTCCTAGTGAGGTTATCTTTATCATCGTCGGGAGCGTTCAGAACCGATCTGATAGCCTCATACATAGAAGGCCAGGGCGCGAATGTTGTTGAAAAGGCAGCTTCAAGCACACTAGCTATATTTGAGAATATCGTTCTAATGGTACGGGATATTTTCAACGATGACATCATGCTTAGACAGCTAGAGTTTGAGTACACTGGGTGTGGAATTGAAGAGCAAACCTGTGACGGGGTCACAAAGCGGTCAAAAATTACAGATTCATAATGGTGAAGACAAACCGGAAGTGCCCGCGGTTTGATCGGTACACGATCTCGCCTCCTTCACTAGCGTGAGACTATCTTTTAGCTGCGGCTAGTGGCGGCGACTAGAATTGCCCCTTGGCCCTCCTCAGCAGGGGTCTGCAAACCTAAGAGCGATATCGTGCGATATCGAACTTGCCAGAACAATGAATCCTCAGAACGTCCTGTGATGACCTTGAGCCTTTTCAACAGTGCAAGTCGTAGAGGTAATACTCTCCAGGCTTCGCTAGATACATACAGAACAGCCTCTCCCTACCTCGAGCACTCCCAAGCGCCATTGTTTCCCGACTCCGCAAATAATTCTTCTACAACCAAACAAAAATGGCAAAGCCAGCTCCAGTCCTCGTCCCCACCTTCCCAGACTTCCCACTCGACGAACCCCTCCGCCAAGATCTCCAAGCCGCCCTTGTCCGCGGACGCGCCGTGTCTCCCATATCCAAAGCGTTGAGTACTGAGTGCAAGAATGCTGGATGGCAGGACGCGGTCAAAGCGCGCGTGATGCAGATGCTGAAGAGTGGGGATTTTGAGAACCGGCAGCAGCTTGTGCGGGCGATTGTGAGGGAGGCTAGGGGATTGCGTGAGGAGGATGAAGGGTGTGAGGATGGGCTGCTGGGTGCGAAAGGGGAGGGGAAGGGAAGAGAGAGGGGTACGGGATATGGGAAGAAGGGGGGCAAGGGAGGAGAGAAGGCTGTGGATATTAGGATACCGGAGAAAGCTACTGTGGAGGCTACTAGGGTTGTAAGAGAGACGTTGGACAAGGTTGTGGAGATTGAGCCGGAGAAGGATTTCTGGAGTAGCTGAACGGGGAAGGATGATAACAGTTGGACTTCAAACATTGGATTTGAAGTCTATGGCCGACTCAAGCTGTCTAGCGCGGCTAAGGGATTGAACATGAGTCATGGGTTCGGAGTAATGCTTGGTTAGTGGTCCCAAACAGTGAGTGCAGAGCTATCTCACTCTTTGGAGGATGCGTGCTAATAGAATCCGCGGAGCAGCTCTAGGTTGCTCTCACAAGGCATGGTACCTGTTATTAAACCTCGGAAACCCCAATTTTGCAGATTCGTGAACATCAAGGATGGAGAGCTCTGGTATCCAAGTGAGTAAATGCAGCAGGACGTAGCAGCTTTGAGCTGCTGGGGACAGGTATTTGCATTACAGGACATGTTAGACAATAAGGATGATATTACAATCATCGAGTCTTTCAAAGGGTTTTATTGTTGAATGTCTATGAATTGAAATGTACCTGAGGCACATCGCATGCACGCACCGAACGGAATCTGAGTATCTAACGAACTATGTCTTTGCCACACATATCACATTAGGTGATGGCGCAAACGCCGTAATATGCATAATCATGATGAATCGAGCACACTTTAAACCACACTTGCCGCAACGCAGAATCAGTCGTAGAGACTATCATCATTGCCAGCGTCGCCGAAACCGTTCCCATTGGCCGCAGCGTCAGCAGCTGCATCGGCATCTGGGAAGCGGAAGAAGTTGCTACCACCTGAGTTCTTCATTGACTGAGCGAAGGCTTCGTAACGACGGACCTCAACATCTGAGACGGATCTCCTAGCTGACTGCATCGCTTCTTCGAAGTGAGCCTTGGTAAGCTCGGGGACGGGGTCTTCGGCATCGGCGTCCTCGTCCATCTTGATGTCCTCCCCAGCAGCCTCACGCTCCTTGGTGCGCTCAATGTCGATGGAGATAGACTGTTTAATGGCGAGCTTGACAGCACGCTGGGTAACGAAGCCCAAATCGGCACCAGAGTAGCCATGTGTACGCGAGGCAATGTAATTGATGTCGACATCATCGGCAACAGGAGTCTTGCGGAGCTGGGCCTTGAGGATGCCTGCACGGGATGACTCGTCGGGTAGAGGGACGTAGACGAGGGTATCGAGACGGCCTGGACGGCAGAGGGCATTGTCGAGTTGCTCGGGACGATTTGTAGCTCCGATAACGAAGACATTCTTCTTGGAGGTCATACCATCCATCTCTATCGTAGGCGTCAGCAGGCTGTAATTAGGAGGTGTTCGAACAAATTCGGAAGAGCTTACCAGTCAGAAGCTGGTTGACCACACGATCTGAAGCTCCACCCGCATCACCATTTGAACCGCCTCGGGACTTCGCAATGGAATCCAATTCATCGAGGAAAACAACGCAAGGTGCCGCAGCCCGAGCCTTATCGAAGATATCACGAATATTGCTTTCCGACTCACCGAACCACATGCTCAGCAATTCAGGACCTTTGATAGAGATGAAGTTTGCCGCACACTCGTTGGCGACGGCCTTGGCGAGCAAAGTCTTACCAGTACCTGGAGGGCCGTAGAAGAGGACACCGCGCGATGGGGACAGACCAAACTTGAGGAATTTCTCGGGATGGTCGACGGGGTATTGGACGCTCTCGATGAGCTCGCGCTTAACGTTCTCCAGACCTCCAATATCGTCCCAGCGAACGTTGGGAACCTCCACAACGGCGACCTCGCGGAGAGCGGACGGGTTGGAGACACCAAGGGCGAAGCGGAAGTTCTCCATGGTAACCCCCAATGAATCCAGGACCTCGGCGTCGATAGTGTCCTCATCCAGATCGATAAGATCCATCTTCTCACGGATTTGCTGCATGGCAGCTTCTGAGCATAGGGAGGCGACATCCGAACCGACATAACCGTGGGTCTCAGCGGCGATAGACTCGAGATCCACGTCGTCTCCTAACTTCATATTCTTGGTGTGGATCTGAAGAATCTCGAGACGGCCAGTGGGGTCAGGAATGCCGATGTCGACTTCACGATCGAAGCGACCGAAACGACGCAGAGCAGGATCGATAGAGTTTGGACGATTTGTAGCAGCCATGACAACCACATTGGACCGAGCCTTCATACCATCCATGAGTGTCAGGAGCTGAGATACAACACGACGCTCAACTTCTCCGTTCGTCTTTTCACGCTTAGGCGCGATGGAGTCAATCTCGTCGATGAAGATAATTGCAGGCGAATTCTTCTCTGCCTCTTCGAAAGCCTTGCGAAGGTTGGATTCCGACTCTCCAGCCATCTTAGACATGATCTCGGGGCCGTTGATTAGGAAGAAAAAGGCACCAGTCTCATTAGCCACGGCACGAGCCATAAGCGTCTTTCCGGTACCTGGAGGACCAAACATGAGGATACCTCGAGGAGGCTTGATACCGATTGACTTGAAGAGTTGGGGGTGACGGAGGGGCAGCTCGACCAACTCTCGGATTTGCGCCATTTGTTTGCGGCATCCACCGATATCATCGTAGCCAACCTCATTCAGGTTACCCTCCTCATCTTCTCGCTGAATAGGCTCGCCCTCAGTATGGATGACGGTGTCTTGCGCAACAATGCCGAACTCTGGTGGATCGACCTCGACAACCTTGAATTCAACCTGCCTCATGCCACCACGCACAGTGAAAAGGTCGCCTTGCCGTACAGGACGGTATGCTTCGCGGAAATATGGGGCGAGGAAAACGTCAAAGAGCGAGCCTGTAAGACCCTCAACAGTATCGGCGATGGGAAGAACGGCAATACGCTTGGCCTGTTGGGATTTTAGCTATGTGCTTTAGTAAAGATAAGAAGGAGCAGCCACTCACATATTTGATGTCAGGGCATGCGTGAACAGTGACGATATCTCCATGCTTTACCCGGAGATTGTGACGGACGACACGATTCATACGTGCGCTTCCATCATCAAGATCGTCGTCGGCCAGAACGATCAACACAGTATCCTTTCGCTTCTTTCCCTTTACGAGGACTGTGTCACCGCGGAACAGCTGCAGCGTCTCCATCGTGTTGTTTGAGAGTGCGATAATGGAGTTGTCATCGTTGATTGCATCGGTGACACTGTTGCCACCAAGTCAGTGAAATGCTGTAAATATAGAACTCGGGACTCAACATACATCAGGGAGTTGGGCTTTTTCTTCTTCTTTAGAATGGCGGTTGCTGTATCATCAACCTGAGGTAGTAACGTCAGTGATTGAGTTTGAGGGTGTTGATTTTGCAATAGCCTAAGCTGACCTCTTTCTTCTCTGCACCAGATGCATCGCTGTCAGAGCGTCAGTAACCATTTACACAAGACTTGTAGCTGTAGCAGCAGCAGCAGCTCCAGCTTGACTTACTTCAAGTTGGCCTTGACCTTGGCCTTGGATTCAACATGCTCTGGCACTGCAGACATGTTGCCGGCTTTTCTGAGAAGTTTTGACCGGAGGATGTAGTTATGGAAAGCTGAAGGTGTAGAGCTGTTCCTTCAGAGTCGTAGGAGATGGTAAAGGGGTTGGACGATGATGGGGACAAGAGGTGTGGTCTGAGAAGATGGAACATGTGAGACTCGAAGGTTACTTTACCTTAATCGCCAGAAATGATGATCTAGCGCGTCACTTGGCTAGCTCCGGCTGACTAATCCCGAGGGAGCTCGAAAGAAACAAGTCGAATTGCTAATACCTTTCTTGCCGGTTGACACTTTCTGTTAAGGGGGCAAGTGTATACGTGGCACTTAGAAGAGGCTCTTTCATGCAAGTGTAACACAAAAGAAAGATTTTTCCAGGAACAGTAATGTCTGGTGCAATGGTAGCCAATAATACCTAGTGACGCAAGCACCGGTGCCTAGTCCTGGAAGAATTGGTAATACATACTACCTAAGTGCTGACCGTAGGGTAACAAGCCTCGAGGGAGATGTAAAGACATGGCAGAGATACTGGGCCTCGCTGCCAGTAAGGCACATTTCGGAGTCTTTCTTTCTATTTCATGCCCTTTTAGGAGTTTCAAGACATGTTCCTGGAATTGAATTATGGATGCTCAGCCGGGGGGTGCTCCTGACACACGTCTTGCCAGTCAAATTCCGTCTTGAAGAAGTAGTGCTGAATTCAAAATGTGCCAGGTGTTGTCGCTCTGATACAGCTAATGCAGCTGGTCGATGGCCTGACCGAAACAGTTTCGAAACATATCGGAACCGTCAAAGGCACACACGCAGTGTTGATACCTCTCCTAGGCAGACTTTGCAGTTTGAGTAGCATCTTGGGTACCCTCAAAACTCAATCAGAGTCCAATTCCGGCAATCCGAATACTTTACATTACCTGGATGACCCGTTGAGAACTTGTGGGGCTGTCTTAGCACTCGTCAAGTCAAGACTTGACAATTTGAAGACTGTTGCAGGCTGCGTTATTGGGCCAGTGCTCGACAAGCAGACAACAAATCAGCTGAAAAGGCTCGAGGACTTGTTACCCATTTTGCAATTGGCGTTAGACGCGGACAATCTGGCAAGCACTCGTGCAATAGAAGGTTATGTTCAAGCTCTTCAGCTCGATACTGCGGAGCAAGCACAAATCCTTCGGTATGATATCGAAGTGCATCACCAGGATGCCATACAGTGGAGAGAGGAAGATAATCAGCTGCGAGAGATAGCCGCGGAGTCTCAGCTCCGTGAACGTGTTTTCTCGTGGCTTTTGCTCGTGGATTCGACGTCGAATTATCTTGCCGCATGCCAGCGTCAGCAACCAGGCACTGGCCAATGGCTGTTAGAAAGCCCGGAATTTTTGAATTGGAAGAATGGCAATGAGCCGTTCCTATGGCTGAACGCGACCGGTTCGTAGCTCGATATAGCCATTGTGACTAGTGGAAATGCTAATATATCTACGCAAAAAGCTGGCGCTGGCAAAACAATACTCTCGTATGTAGGCTACCAGTCATTGCGATTCGTAAATGTCGGAGTTCTAATTCGTTGAAGGTCGACGATCATCACTCATCTAATCTCCAAATACGGTGAAAGTAGTGTTGCCTACTACTTCTTTGACTTTAGGGATACTACTAAGCAAGACGTACTGAGCTTGGTAACTTCTCTAGTAGTTCAAGCTGCACGCACCTTGAAGCCCCTACCTAAGGCTTTGTTAAGCCTCTTCCAGCGTCACGGAGTGCAAGATCCGGAACGTCCGTCTGCACCCACCGTATCCGAGTTGATACAAGTCTTGGCGGCGATCACTGATATCCACTCCACGTACTACATTGTCATAGATGCACTTGACGAATGCAGGCAGCGGCCCTTGCTTCTTGAGACGTTACAGTTTCTCTGCGAGCAGAACAGTTCACGGTTAGATATCCCATATACTACCACTTCCCAAACACTTCTCTTAGCCATCGTCTTATACGCATTGCAGTATTATTTGCACCAGCCGCGTTGAACAGGACATTGAGCACGCCTTCAAGGCAAGTGCCATTCGTAGTTTGCGGATTCAAAACCACCGAGTCGATCACGATGTAGCTCTCTACGTCCGAGCGGTCTTGGGATATGACGATCGTCTCCGATCTCATCGTCAAGGCATCAAAGACCTTATAGCCGAAACACTGACAAAGGGTGCCAAGGGAATGTAAGGATTATTGACCCAAGAAGGGAACCAGCCCTAATTCTGAACAAACAACTGACAAGCATGCCTTCCCAGGTTTCGGTGGGTCCAATGCCAGGTAGACTACATCAAAATCCTGAGGACAGCTCGGGATGTCAGAATCGCCCTGCAACAGCTTCCCCCCGATCTAGACCAAACCTACGACAGGGTTCTGCTTGGCGTGCGTCCCACAGATTTTCAATACTTGCTTCGCGCGTTACGCCTAGTTGTGTTTTCTTGCAGGCCGATGACACTCGCGGAAGTCGCAGAGGCTGTCATCATTGAGCCTGAGATTCAGGAGATTGACGAAGATGCCAGGCTACAGACGCCACAAGATCTTCTAGACATTGGAGGTAGTCTATTCGCACCCCAGATGAATACAGAATATGATGAACAGCATCTCGAGCTATCACATTACTCAGTCAAAGAATATTTGCTATCTGAAAGAGCCGCAAAAGGACCAGGGGCTGCATTTGCTCTAGACGAAACGCAGGCGGAGATCGATAATACTACTTGCTGTCTAACGTACCTTGGCCTCGGCGTCTTCGAGGACCTCTGGCGGGATTTCGATTCGAAGACCTGGGATCAAACCGTACATTTTGACACAGTATCTGTCGAACAATCGCTGATTCGACAACACATGCGACTTCACTCGCAGTACCCGTTCTTAGAGTACGCAGCCAAACATTGTTTTCGTCATTGCAGAAGAGAAAACGTGCAAGCTGCTGTTGCTCCTCTCATACGGAAAACATTGTCCGGAGAGAGAAGTGGAAGATTTAGAAACATGACTTACACCTGTGCTTTCAAGCTCGGCGCAGCGTCAGATAGCTCATACGAGCGTGTTTTTAGATATTCCCTCATTAGCGTCGCCGCTCGATACGGTTTGGCAGTCGTGGTCCAGGACCTCTTGAACAATGGCACGCCCGCTGACTACATTACTCCGAAGCCACCTTGGATCGACAAATATCTGGAAGGCCAGACGGCTCTCTGTCGAGCCGCCGATTTCGGATACGAGAGCTTATGCAAAGTACTTATTGATGCAGGCGCTAGTGTTCAAGGGACGACTGACACCGACTGCCCACTGTCCGCTGCCGCTCGATCGGGGATCCCATCCATTGTACAAATGATGCTCGATGCAGGAGCCGACGTGGAGAAAGATGCAGAACCACTTGCAGAAACACTACTAGGCATCTGGTGGAGATATGCAGAAGGGGGCCCCAAGTGGGGAGATGTCCTCAATGTCTTACGAGACGCCGGCGCCAAGTGGTCCACCGTTGGGCTTCTTGCCGCTTTCTCCAAGACTACCATGCCACTAGCGAAGCAGGCTGCCATTGCCTTAGTGGACGAATCTAACCCCAACTGGTCAGTAAGCGATAGACTCGAGTATGTCATTGATGACATGGAGACGAACGCCCTGGACGCGTTGCAATGGGTTGTCCAGGACAACGACGGAATCCAAGGCCTGAAGGCTTCCCTGGAGACGTTGCTCTGTGCTGTATACGACAGCCAGCCCCATTTATTTGCACTAGATGCGGCTCGGTTTGCTACTCAAAAGTTCAGTGCTGAAGAGGTGATTGCCGAGAATCTCATTCACATCTATTTTCGTCCGGTATCTTCTCCACGCCCGAAAACTTCTGGGCATGGTCCTCCTCATTATGACATGTTGAATGCTACTTGGACCAATGTCTCAACTAAAGCCTCGCGCAAGACCGAGACGATAGACAAGTCTTTCGCAGAACCACAGCCAGGGGCTTGGGAGGCAGAGGGTCTGATAGTATGCGGGGGAATACTACGCGCGTGGATTCAAGCTCGATGGGATAGCTCATATTCTCATTTCTTCGGCTGATGATTGCAGGGTCTGATTAGTCTATCTTAGTCCTGGCGGGCCCAACGCTGCCAACAAACTACCATTCTGCATTTTTGTTTTACTCAGATTCGAGCCTTATATGTAGAACATCAACGCGCCGCCGTCCAGTGGTCACGTGTCGAATTTAAACCATGTCACCCTTTCAGAGTACCTGACGCTGTCTGCAAAGCGTACTAGTAATGCGGCATTAGTCAGGTTGAACATCCCATGGATCACGCTCATGGAATTGCGATTCGGTGGGAGCTATGCAACGACGAGGGTAAAAGCAGAAACTGCCTCAGGCGGGTAAGAGTCTTCCCACGCGACCATCGTCCCAAGCTGCCGGTTAACAAGCCATGTTCGGTACAGAATTGCCCGCCAGCACCCCCAGAGAATCTTGGGGATCAAGCTTACAGCCTATTACGCGAGAAAGAGGACGAGAAAGTAGCCACTTTGGAGCAGCTTCTGCTTATTGACGTTGTTGATGATACGACCGAAGCTGGCTCCAAGCCCCCAAGTGATGGCCGATTATTGAGGCAAACACAAATCTCACAGGCCGTGGAGAGGAGGGTCAGATTGGGCAAGCACTCGATAGAAGTCCGCGCACAAGTAGCCCGTGTCATCAAGATTGTATTCGCCGCGAAAGATTTCGTGTCGCCAGTTGCAAGCCTAGACCCAGTGCATGTTGGGCTACCATGGGCAGGTATTTGCCTACTTCTTCCTGTGAGTCTCCGAGGGGCTAGTCACTCCTGCGTGTATTTTTTCTCCCCGCTTCCAGCTCCTCGTGAACGATAGCAAATCGCATATTGCATCACTAATCCGCGCTACGCCGAGATCGAACACCTCTTCCTCCAGAACACGGCATCGCGGCTTTCTACAGAGCTAAAGAAAACCATCGTCTAGCTCTAAAAGCATGTCCTCGAGTACCAAGCAAGGCCAGCATGCCATTTCGATCGCAAAGTTGCTTTACAGACAGTGAGGAATGTTGTAGTTGCGGATGGGTGGGGGAGCATCTTGGCAGACATCAAATAAGCGGAAATAACATGCGAGTTGCTCACTCGCATCATAGATATTGAGGACCATCAGAAACGATCCGCACAGATGTAGCTCTTTATAGAGGGCCAGGATCGCAAGGTCGATGAGCTTCTGAGGAGCTCGAAGACTCAAGACGAACAACATGCGCAGATGTACCTGGCGGAATTGAAGGCGAATAGAGAAGAACAAAGCGATAGACACCAGACGTCCAAGCAATCAAAATGTCCTGCTTGTCTTCGTACCGCTAATTACTCATCTAACAAGGGGAAGGACCCCAACCGTATACCAGGGACTTGCGAATGGTTTTTGAGACATTCGCGGTACCAAACATGGTTGAGCCAGGACGTCTCCAGCTTGCCTTGGGTCACTGCGGACCCTGGCTGCGGCAAATCTATGCTTTCGTAGTTTCTTATTGATCAGTATTGGATTGGTAGAGACACCTTTTCTCGTCCTGTTGTACTTTACTACCTCTTCAAAGACGACAGTGACGAAAGCAGGAGCACGACCCACGCTGCTTGTGCCCTACTCCACCAGCTTTTCTCCGAGAGGAAGAGACGCTTGAAACACTGCCTATCTGAATACAAGCAAAACGGCAATAAGCTTGCCCAATTTTTTGAGACACTCTGGAAGATTTTCGAGGCATGTTCAATTCCTGGAGTGATATTAGTTTCTGGGAACAGTAAGGGGCACTTGCCTGCTTTCCGCCCTCAAAAAAATGTCTCACGGCAGCTGCGTCGTTCATGATAGGCAGTGCTGACACCGAAATACTGGTATAGAGCTGTGACAGATCTGAGGCTGGCGACGTCGTCATATTTCTTGATGCCCTCGATGAGTGTGCCGAGTCGAGCAGGATATACCTTGTGCGGAAGATTGCACAATTCTTCTGACAAAGAATAATCACCAGTAAAGTAATTGTAACGAGCCGCCCGAATACTCCAATTGGAGACGAAACCTGGCGATAAAGCGTAGACGCCCAGTCGATCCAGTTGATAGGCGAGAACGGACCCGAATCGGAGACCATCAGCGCGGGAATAGGTCTATTTATCAGGCAGAAAGTCAACCAGTTCAACCAGATCAGGATCATCCGTGTCATCGAAACTGACACCTATATTACCCTCCAGCAGCGGCTAGATACCAAAGAGAATCGCAACTATCTATGGGTGGTGCTCGTGTTCCTCGAGCTCAAGAGCAACGCTGAAGTTTCCAAAAGCAAGTTGCTGAGGGTTGTTGACAATATTCTCGCCACGGTCGAAGACGCCTATGAGAGGATACTAGCTCATAGCACGGACATAGCCTAGACATTGAAATTGCTGCACATTATTGTTGGCGCCGTGAGGCCTTCTACACTAGATGAGATGAATATTGCGCTCTCGATCCACAGATCTAGTATCTGCTTCGAAACCCTTGACATGGACCCGAAAAATACCTTCCAAAGGACAATACGAGACATTTGTGGTCTGTTTGTGAGCGTCGAAGACTCTTAAGTCTACCTGATCCATCAAACGGTGAATTGATTCCTCTTACGGACCGAATCCTCTCCATCTTTGGAAGAAGGCCCAATTAGTTTCAAACACTTTTTGGACCCAATAGACACGAATCACTTCCTAGCAACTATCTGTAAAATCTATGTGTCTTTGGACATATTCGATGACGAGGACATGGACACAGAAACATTGATTGATAACAGAGTTCACTCAGGTACGCAAAAACTTGCATCACTAAGTTACGCCAGGAATTGGTGGATTGATCATTTCCTCCATGCAGGAGAGTGGCAAGAGGAGATCTCAAGAAAAAATCGGAGCATGTGGGAATCACAAACAAGACACTGCGATGCATGGTTTCCAGTCTATTGGTTAGGCAGAAATTCTAGTATGTCTCGTCGTCGCCAGGGTTTTTTCAAGATCACGGTCGCAGCGTATCTTGGCCACGACTTTGTTTTGCAGAAATTGCTAATCCAACAAGCACCAGACACCTCGTCGCAAGGTGACCACGGGAGAACGCCGCTTTGGTGGGCATCCCACAATGGCCACGGAAATACTGTACGCTTACTATCGGGCAAGGTTGCTGATGCATCCTACACGGCGGAAGACGTTTATGAGTCTATACATATCGCTGTTCAGCAGGGCCACACGGCAACATTCTCTGTGTTCTTAGAGCAAAGTCTTTGCAAGGCTCACAGCCTTCACGGCGCCTAGACCTTGTTGCAAAGGGCTGCTTTGACAAATCAGAGCTCGATTGTACGCTTACTTTTTCAACACGACTTTCATGGGCAAAAGCATGATTTTGAGGTCTCCAATGTGGAAGTAGCATTATACTTGGCGGCGGCAAAGGATAACGTCCTGTCATGACAAGGCTCCGGACAGTGCTCAGGGAGGAACCAATCGGCCTTAGTGCGAGATATAGTAACGGAGAACCACCTCTCTACCGGGCAATTGCGAAAGGAAGCCACTGGATGACGAGCAAACTGTTGAACAATGGAGCCGATATCGAGGCAAGACTTGTGAACCATTGGACTGAGACGCCATTAGGGAGAGGAGAGACCGCGCTCTTTGCCGCAGTCTGTGATTGTAAGGATGATATAGTAAAGACTCTCCTGGAGGCTGGTGCTCATCTTGAGGCACGAAACTCATATGGGGAAAGTGTCTTGTACCAGGCAGTGGGCAATGTCACAGAGACGTGGACAAAAACTCTACTATTGATGGAGCAGACGAAAAGGCGGAGACCTCAAAGGGAAATACGCGACTGGACGTTGTCAGGAGAGAAAATCGCTGGGCTACCGTTGAAACGATGGGAGCGCTTCGTCCCGAATCTTTCGTGAACCCACCTCTCGAGAGAAAATTACGCATGCTTACTGAACACGAGCTGAAAGAGCAAGCGTCCAATGTGAGGCCAATTCTTGCAGATGGCGATTGCATAGATCTTGAAGTATTTGAGGGAGTACTCGAAATGGATGAAGATGAAGGCCTCGGGGCTTATGCCGAGGATTTTTCTGGCAAGAAGAGGCAGCTTTCTGGGAATCGGAGCGCCTGTTGTGAGTATCTGCAACTGTATTTGGATTGAGATTACTAATCAACGAAGCTGTTGTAATAAAGAAAGAGTATCTGTAGCTCTCACCCCTCGCTGGGGAAAAAAAGCACAGCTGCAATACTGTTGGATTCAAGAAGGCTGCTGTATCGTGTTATCAGCTTATGCGATATCGCGAGTTTGGTAGCGAGAAGCATTATGGATAGCATGAGGTGATACATGTTCCAACGTATTGGGAAGAGATGGAGGACGATGTTTTTTCTTTTTGGAAGAGCTGTGCCGAGACGGAGAAGGTGCTACAGAAATTTTATAGCGCTGTGAGAGACGGTGAAGGTTTGCCTCCCGAGCCATAGGTACCGTAGCTAAGGATGATGTGAATTAATAGATGCGAACATTTTCTGGGAGCGTTACTACCGAAGAATCAAGCCATCAACATTCTCTAACCCTCCTCCCCTCCCAGCGCGATTTCGCTACATTGTTGACCTTCAGCCTGATCCCAATCGCCGTTAACTCCGGGCCGCGTCAAACGTCGACCCATCCACGCCTCAAGGGACAGCATCCTTTACACGATTGAAGCGCCCTTAAGGGCATGGGTCAACATTCCCCGTCCGTCATGGCATCGTCTCCAGAAGCCCCCTCCAAAGTCATCTCTCAACTCCGCCGCCGGCTCTCCCGCACCACCTCCACAATCGCCCACCTAAACAGGTCTCTCCCCCTCCCACGCCTATCATCCAACCTTCCCACCTAACAACCCCAGACTCCTCTCCGAAACCTCCACCCTCGACACAGCCCTCCTAACCACAACCTACACCCTACACCTCCTCCACTCCCTCCTCACCAAATCGCCCCGCCTCTCCACCACGCGCCTGGCCACCACCCTCGCACCGCTCACAGCCCTCGTTGACGAATTCCGCGTGTTTCTGCGCCTTTGGGGCTTATTGGGTATCTACAGCTGGGGCGCCGCTACCTATTCCATGCCACCAAGGGATGTCGTGATTAGGGGAATTACGTGGGCGCAGGTGGGTGCCTGTGCTGTCTTCCAGGCACTGGAGAATGGCGCTTATCTCGCTGGCCGGGGTATTATCGGGTGGGATAAGAAGACGGTGGCGAGGGCGTGGGTATGGAGTAGTCGGGCGTGGATGGCGCATGTAGCGCTGGAAATTACACGGCTGGGCTATGAATGGCGGCAGTTGAAGGGGGAGGAGTACGGGCGGAAGAACAAGGGGGTGCGGAATGAACAAAAAGCGGCGGATGAGGGGGAGGTGGTGGAGGAGAAGGGGGAGTTGGAGTTGAGGGTTGAGATGGTGGAGGAGGAGAGGGTGAGGGAGAGGTGGGGGAGGTGGTTGAGGGAGTTGGGGGTTAATACGGCGTATGCGCCTATGACGGTGCATTATAGTCTTGAAGAGGGGCCGCTTGGGGAGGGGAGTTTGGGGGCGTTGGGGGTTGTGGTGGGGTGGTTGAGTATTGGGAGGGCTTGGAAGGCTAGTGCTTGAAGGTTATGAAATCGAGCGAGGGGAGCAAGGGAGAGATTTTTATGGTTAAGGAGGTTATGGCGTACGAAGGTTGGTGTTTGCTTGTCTTCTTATTTGCAGCTGTCCTCGCTCATGAGCGGAGAGCTGAGCTATTTGCGAGCTATCTACAGTCATCTCCTAGCAATCGTTTGTACCTACCTGGGTATCTTCAGTCACGTTAAAGCAATTTTCGTCTCGCATATATGCCCAGCAGTTTCTCCTTCGTACCTATCTACCTGGATCCAGCCAAGCTATGTGTAGCCAGCCACTCTCTGGGAAACTCTCTTTCAAACGGACATGATGATATCGTTGGTGCCGGTCTCTGCTGCCTCCTCGGTGATAGCGACCCCTGCGACATCGACCTCCTCAAGGAGATCGTCGGCCTCAACGTGGCCATCCTCCTCAATGAGTCCAACCTCCTCATTCGATGCATCCGTCTTTATGCTGTCCTTCCCCGGAAGTGGCACACTCGAAGCTTCCCTTAGCAGCTCATCATTGAGCTCCTGCCAGAGCCCCATGTCAAACGCTGCTGCATCCACTTCGGTGCTAGTGCTCTCAGAGCTGTCCCTTCCCTTCCTCTTGCGTAATTCAGAGCGGCTACTATCTCGACGCGTCAACATCATGCTCTTGAATGCGCGCCTCATGCTCTCCCGGAAGCCCTTGCTCTCTGGCTCCTCAACTTTGGCGTCTGAGATGTCTTCTGAGCCAGCAGTATCTACTGAACGTTGATCATAACCCGCAATGCTGGGCGAAGAGAGACGACGAGAATTGTTCTGGAAGACAAGCTGGCCTGCTTCATTGGTTGTGTAGATAGATCTGCTGTCATGAGTACGCAGAGGAAAACGGCGCCTGACTGGTGGCTTCCGCAGCCCAATAGTACGCATCATGGACACACTCCCAAGGGGTCGATTTTCCTCTTGAAGGCTGGCTATGTCGATAGGCACCTCCAGCTCAAATATGTGACCGAAGCATTGCCACGTGCGGTCGCGGTATGTAGGTCGACAGAGCTGGCAGGCGCGGAATTTGCAATGGGGAAACATCCTGAGATCGAGCTGTGAAGTTGATGGACGAGCAAGTCCGCTAGTCCCTTCTTCCGTGGAAGCTTCTTGCACCTCGTTGATGACTGGAAAGGGCAGGTGTGGATTTGCATCGACTGACTGAGATGTGCTTGCTTTTCGTGCTGGGGAAGTGGTGTTCTTACTCATTTCGCTCTCCTGGAATCGTTCAATTGCTGTCTTGGCCGTTTCGAAAACTTTCTGCTTCTGTGCTCGTAGAATTTCGACTTGCTCAGGGGTGTAGTGCCCTTCTTTGATTGCCTTCTCGATCCATGGATTAAGCTGTGCCGTTGGCATTCGAAAATCGGTGCCTTCAGGTCTGGGATCTTCGTCCAACAGATTTGAGCTGTCAAGATCTTTCGCTTGATTTGGCTCACCAATGGTACCTTCGACTGTTAGGCTGGGGATGCCTTCAATGGCATGGGTTGCCGAAAAAGTATGCGGCTCATCATCTTGCACGCATGAGTAGACCCAGCCAAAATCTGGGAAGCGGTGGCAGAGGCTGCACTGGAAATCCCCATACAATCTCTCCATAGTGAGATGCGTACATGCTGCTTTTCGGGTGGCAAGATGAGGGACTGCATATTGAGGCGTTGGATCTGTAGCCTGCGGGATGGTTGGTGCTAGCATGGGAGAAAGATCAGGAGTTGCCGTCGGCATGATGAGGTCTCGTAGCCTTGTTGCGAACGGTTTCAGCCCGTCCCAGAGGTCGTAGATCAGCTCGTTGTCTGGGATTTGTGGTGATGGAGTACGGTGTCGTGCTTGGGCCATCACATGTTTGAAAGAGAGCTATTGGAGTTGGGGTAACACTGGATGTGTTGATGTTGATTGTTATGGGTCCACCGTGACGAGGCGACGGGCACGTTACCGCGATATTTCTTGTCAAGTAGGTACCGCTGCAGAAACTGACTGATCTTACCATCTCTACTGAACTACAACTTCTCCATTGATTTCATTCACAATCTTGATCTTATGTTAGTCCGGAGTCGATATAAATGGGCTGTGAACCCCTAGTTACAATAGTCACGAGGACTTTTCCATCTCTCAAAGTAGGCACTGGCGAGGTGTATTTGTCACTTTCGAGATACATCGATATGGCGTGTTAGGTCAAGATGTAACAGGTACACAAGATAAGATCTGCTTTTCGCTGCAGCATGCAAGGGACCATCATCGCTGCAAGCGGCGCGTACCTGCACACACATTTCGTCCCAGACTGGTTTGCATACCATCCTCTACCATGAGTGTAAAAGTTAGTTCTTGCAGAACTACAGGTACAATTCATCCATTCTCGTATAGCATGTTGTAGAGAACAATGGGCCGCGGTCTCGGTAGGTCGACAAGGGAAAACACCCGCCAGTCTGGTGGCGCGCAATTCCAGCTCTGTCGTATAGGCTGTACCATGCGTTAAGCTAACCCCTGCGAGATTACGAGATTTCGAAATTCTTGCATCACTGTGCCGGTACAGAAGAAGTGAAGAAGGAGACGTGGGAGCGGAGATATCGACCAACTAGCGCGTTTTCCTTTGCAGGGGTCTGGAGACGCGAGGCAAATCACCAATCTTCAACGAACTTCATGCAGATATATCGCAAGCACAACGATGCATTCTTCAGCTATATCATGATTCTCTTCTACTCAACAAACCAACCTTAAATAAGATACTGGACATACTGGCTGCTCACAGGATTCGCCTGGCCGTCGCGGATCCCGGGTCTCTCCCTTCCTTTCTCCACCAGACATCGCTCCTTCCAATCCGCTCTATACTATTTCGGCCCCCTCCAAACCGCACCTTTACCACTGTGAATGCTTTGACCCGACCAGAAGTTATGCTTGCAAAAGCCGTCCAGGACCACCACCCGGGTCTGCCTGGCCCCAAGGGCACTACGCTACAACAGCATTACAAAGCCAATGGCAATCCCCTCAAACCCATCTCCGCTACAGCTCTAAACGCTTCGATCCCGTCGTGGTCTACCTCAATCAATCCACTAAAGCGTACCTCATCACAGGCCAACAGCAACGACTCGCCTTACAGCAGTCAAGAGCATGGGAGCAAGAAAGCCATGATTGATTTAACACAGCCAGGGGCCAGGGCTGGGAAGCTACAAAATGCTGTCTTCTTCGACGAGAACGATTTCGATGACGACGCAGATATTGATCTGGATGCTGAGGATACTCCACCTGTTGTCACCCGGGCAGTCTCGACAGAATGGAAGTCGTCAGCTACATTGTTGCCCGACCCACCTCATAAGAAGTCTATCACGCCACAGACACCTGTAAGCAGTACCCCCCTGCCGTGGTCTTCTTCGCCCCAATCACATCACCAGAAGCCACCTCCTGTACCCAAAGTGCGGTCTGTTCCTGCACCCACTGCCAATACGACTAAACGGAGGACGTTGCCATGGATCGAAGAAGCCAAGCAAAGCGGGCTTGAACGTGTGAGCAAGATTGACCGAATGTGCGAAGATCCGGGTGGGGGTTATTCGACCCAGGACAAAGCTAGGATTGAAGCTAGGAAAGAAAACCGAGACGCTAACCAGAAAAAACGTCTGTATGAGCAATTTGCTGGGGAAGACCACCCGGGTAAACGGAATAGACAGAGTGTCGGCAAGTCGGCTGAAGATCTGATGGAAAGGGGTGTATCGGAGCACATTGTTGACAAGATCCGACAAGCGAAATACGCAAAGGATGAGGATACTCGTGGGGCAGCATATACACCGCTTCCAAAGGACAAGCCCAATTCGCCCTATCCTTGGAACAAGACTGCGAGTGCTTTCAAAGAGGAGCAGAAGAAGCTACGACAGGGAAACAAAAAGCTTGTCAAGGACTTAGCGGGCAGCGGGCTCGCAAAGTCAAACACGAAGAAAAAGAGGGAGACAGTGGCCAAAGTGTTCCTCAGCGATGAACAGAAGTCGGTCCTCAATCTCGTCACTGAGCAGAAGAAGAGCGTCTTTTTCACTGGCTCTGCAGGTACAGGCAAGTCGGTCCTCTTGCGGGAGACCATCAAAGTACTCCGTGATAAGTATAAGCGCGAACCGGATCGCGTCGCTGTTACCGCATCTACTGGTCTTGCTGCCTGCAATGTCGGTGGCGTCACATTGCATAGCTTTGCCGGAATAGGCTTAGGGAAGGAGCCGGTGCCTGAACTTGTCAAGAAGATCAAAAAGAACTCGAAGGCGAGGAATCGATGGATGCGTACCAAGGTCTTGATTGTTGATGAGATATCGATGGTAGATGGAGACCTATTTGACAAACTCGAAGGGATAGCGCGTGCCATCAGAAACAACGGCAGACCTTTTGGAGGTATCCAGCTTGTCATCACAGGAGACTTTTTCCAACTACCTCCTGTGCCCGACTATGGTAGAGTGTCCAAATTTTCATTCGACGCCTCCACCTGGAACACGTCAATCGAGCATACCATTGGATTGAACCAGGTGTTCCGTCAGAAGGATCCAGGTATGCTATCACAAGGAGTCAATGATCGCAGTGCTAACGTAGATAGTCTTTGCCAACATGTTGAACGAAATGAGGCTAGGGAGGCTGATGCCCAATTCCATTGAAGCATTTCGAAGACTAAGCCGGCCATTGAGTTTTCAGGATGAGTTCGAAGCTACAGAGCTGTAAGTGATTTCCGTATATGGTGCTCTCTGAAACTTTGCTGAGATAAGGTTAGATTCCCCACAAGGAATGAAGTTGAGTACGCCAACAGTGCTCGAATGAGGAACCTCAGCGGCAAAGAGATCGTCTTCAAAGCAACTGACGGCGGATCTATGACGGACGTTGCACAGCGGGACAAGCTGTTGTCAAGTTGCATGGCCCCACCATCGATTTCGCTGAAGAAGGGTGCGCAGGTGATGCTGATCAAGAACATCGACGATACTCTTGTCAACGGCTCTGTCGGCAAAGTAATAGCTTTCATGGACGAGAAGACCTTCGACATTTATCACGAAGACGAAGACGAGTTTCAAGCGGTGGAGACAATGGACATGGATGGTGAACAGATGAGCAAGTCGCGCCAGAAGCTCAAAGCCTTAATAAACAAGGACCTTGCGGGTGATACTAGTCAAAAGTGGCCTCTTGTCCGATTCGCCATTGCCGACGGTACTTCGAGAGATCTTCTATGCCAGCAAGAATCGTGGAAGATCGAGCTTCCCAACGGTGAAATTCAAGCTTCTCGATCACAGATACCTCTGATCCTAGCTTGGGCCCTATCCATTCACAAAGCTCAAGGTCAAACATTGGACCGAGTGAAGGTGGATCTGGGCAAGATCTTCGAAAAGGGCCAGGCATATGTTGCACTAAGTCGTGCTACTTGCCAGGAAGGTCTACAGATTTCAAGATTTGATCCCAAGAAGGTTATGGCTCATGATAGGGTCAGGACATTTTATGATGGTCTTTATTCCGCCAACCAGGCTACCAGCTCGAACGCGCCGGAAAAGAGGGGAATGATGGCCAAGGACTTCGAGAATGACTTCCTCAACCCTGGTTTTGGGCCTGAAGAAGATGACGAACTGCAAGCAATGTATGGGTGACGAAAGACGGCCACAAGTGCTTCATGGGATTATTGAGCATGTTTCGCTGGTTGTGATGAGTAAGAGCATGCTTGAATTCACATCTTGCATTCACAGCTTGTATGTACTATTGGAGCTTAATACCTAGCATAATCCTATGATGTAGCAAGGACGCAATGAACAATGAGCTGCTCCTTGCTTCACTTTTTGTTGGTGTTCTTGGCGGTGTTGTAAAGTCCGAAACATTGCTCTCCGCAACCTCTCCGCATCTCAGTAAAACATCTTTCCTCGTTCCATAACAGCCACGATCTGTAGCATCTTGCTAGCACCATGGCAGAAGCATTTATTGGCCTTTCTGTCCTAGCTACGCTCAAAGATTCCTCAGGTGCCAAGGTACGAGGTCTAGTAGTAGACGTAGCAGAGCAACAGTTGACACTGAATAAAGGTACGAATTCCTTCTCCGAGCTCCTATACTCTCCTCGTCAGCTACTATAGCTTCAGATGAGATAAGAGGCTAAAATATGGGAATAGTAACATGGCTCAGCTCGGGAGCCCAGTCAGAGCGGCTGGTTGTACCTGGGGAAAATATTCTGGATATCGATGTTGAGGCGGAAACGTCAGTAATTGAAAGCAAACGAAGCTTCGGAGATCCTGCGATATTGAGCTATGGCAGAGAGGGGAAACCTGCAGGTAGTGTGGACCATGGTGGGCAGCTCAATGGCGTGCCCTCGTCGAAGGCAGAGGCCATAGTGCACACACAGATCACCACGGAGGCGCTTCACAAGCCTAATAATGTCTCCTTGCAGCCGGTCATCCCAACTATAGTAAAACTACAACACTTGCACCAGTCCGGTCCTGTGAAAGCTCAAGACAGCGTTCCACCTTCTGCTACACTCACAGCCCCATTCAACGAGATGTCTCTAAATGGTGATGGTCATGGACAGATGTCGCCATTAGAAGACCAGCAGGGTCCAAGTATTTCAAATACTGGGATGGTGAATGAGAACGCGGTACCACTTGTCCAAGCAGCGAACAATCCCAAGAAGCGGCAGCGAAAATCAAGACAAAGCCAAGGCATGGTTTCCACACAAACACAGACTATACCGGACCCTGAACCTGACCCCTCCAGAGCTCCAACGTCGTCACAAAAGCGCCGGAGCAATAGACAGAAAGGTTGGCGTCAAACTCCACTTCTGACAGAACCAAATATGGCCAACAACCACCTTCCGCGCTCGCAGCAGACCTCCAACAAATCAAACCTTCAAACACCTCGAACACGGTTCACTCCAGAAACGCTCTCACAATCTCAAGGGCGCCGTCACCGCTACCGGGAAGAAGACGATCAGAATGGCTGGGCAACGGGTGAAGCGACTGATATACAAGATATGGGGGACTTCGATTTCGAGGAAAATCTATCGAAGTTTGATAAACGAAAAGTCTTTGAGCAGATACGCCAGGAGGACACCACCGCTGATGAAGCTCGTCTTGTTAGCCACAATCGATTGGGAGGTGCAGAACCTGGCACAGCGGGCGGGAAGAATCTTCATTATACCGAGAACGTGCTAGAATCGCCTGCTCGAAGAGCTGTAGAGCACAGCAGCGATAGTGAGCATGAAATAGGCGCGAGCAGAATGTCCAGAACCTCAACCCGGACGTCTACTAGGAAAGCTCCCTCGCGAAAGGGGAGCGCCCTGACAAGTGGCGAGCATCATGGATCCGCCTCTACCTTCGTCAACGAATCTGCAAGTCGAGCTCGCCGCAAGTCCACTCATTCCCAAGCAACAAGCCAGAAGGTATCAGTCAGGACCGACTCTTCGACCACTCGCTTACGCAAATCCTCCACTGGCCCTCCAAAGCCCAAACCCTCACTCCGCCTGGTCTCTGCCGACCGTACCTGCCCCTGCGTCAGTCCTCTCCAGATGCTCGAGCTCGAGCAGCTCGCCACTTCAGAGCTGGGTTTGACGGAAGAAATGATGACTGAGAACGCCGCCCGCTGCGTCGCCGAGACAGCTTATGGGCTAGTTGCCCTTTCCAGGGAAGGAGAGGAACAGCGCTCGAGCAAGCCACCTCTCATTGTCCTTCTAGCCGGCAACCACAAGACCGGCTCTCGCGCTATCGCAGCAGCGAGACACCTGCTTGATCACGGCGCTCGCGTGGTGCTTTGCGTTCTCGGACCTCTGGAGCGAGAAGATGAAATCCTAGAATGCGTACGACGACAACTCAAAATCTTCCACAATTGCGGCGGCAATCCAATCAAGCAGGATGCACTGATGCGAGTCCTAAGACAAATGCAAGCGCCTACGGACCTGATAGTCGATGCCTTGTTCGGAATGCACGTCACATTCGAGGATCTCCGCACCCACGACCAGGCCTCCTATTTCCAACTCATGTGCTGGGCTAACGGCAGCGAGGCTGATACCCTGAGCGTCGACATTCCCTCCGGTATCGATGCATCCAGTGGTTTAGCAGCGGAGCACGATGACCAGAGCCTGCGTATGCATGCCTCACGCGTTCTTTCGCTTGGTGCGCCAAAGACAGGGCTTTTGACCGCCTTGGCTACTATTCCTGATGTTACATCCGATCTGTATGTTGCGGACATTGGGATTGGACCTGCTGCTTGGAGGAAATTTGGGAATAGGAGACGTCATGGGGTTGAATTTAGAGGGGAGTGGGTGGCGGAGTTGCGGTATCACGATGGGAGCATGGCGTGAGAAGTATGGCGTTGAAAAGTATCGATACCCAAGAGAGGAGGGTTGCATGATCCGAGCGGTGGCATCCGTTATTGCACTCATCAAATTAGCGGCTTGCATGATAGAATAGAGAGATTATCGGAATGCTCATAGACCTGCACATAGCAGCACATTAGAATACATTCAGAACTACCAACTATCGAAATTCCCAAAACCACCAACAGCCTTCGTCTTCTTCTTCACAGGCTCCTCCCTCTCCCACTCCTCCAGTACTTCCCCGCCCCCATTTGCTGGCCCACTAGCCATATATTTCCCAACAGTCGCACCTTTCCCTTCTTCCATAACCTCTCCATCGCCCCTAACCCTCTTCCCCGTCCAAGTAGTCCTATCATCCTCCCTGCCCCCCTCCCTCCTAATCCTCTCCTCCACCCTCTCACTCTCATCCCTCTCCCTCTTCGCTTTCAAAAACTCCTCAAACGGATCCACAAACACAGTCACATTCTCCATCTTCACATCCTCAAGTGGTCTCTTCCCCTCATCTACCTCTAAATTTTCAATCTTAGAGAGTGTATCCAGGCCTCCGACGACCCTGCCGAAGATTGTGTGTTTGCGATCCAGGTGCTTGCAGGGGCGGTAAGTTATGAAGAATTGGGAACTATTGGTGTCTTTGCCTTTGTTGGCCATTGAGAGGATGCCGCGCGCGTCGTGGGTGAGGGGGCCGTCGAATTCGTCGGTGAAGTTCTTGCCCCAGATCGATGCACCTCCTCTACCAGTACCAGTCGGGTCGCCGCCTTGGAGCATAAAGTTGCGTACATTTCTGTGGAAGAGGATGTCTTTGTAGTATCCCTTTTTCGCTAATTGGACGAAGTTCCAAACGGCCTTGGGAGCGAATTCGGGCAGGAGTTCGAGATTTATGTCGCCGTGGGTGGTGGTTATGCGCGCGTAGCCGGGGGTTTTGACACGCCGCGGTTTGAGCATGTATTCTTCGTCTGAGAGGAGGGCGAGGTCGCCGGAGGTTTCGGGGGTGAGGCCTGTGGATGTGAAGGAGGCGGCGGCGCGGCCGGTGGTGTGTTGGGCGGCGTTGTAGGGGATGGCTTTGGAGGTGTGGGCGGGTGGAGGTTTTGGAGTACCGTTTGAGGAGTTTTTGGCGAGGGAGGTGGAGGTTGAGGGTGGCGTTGAGGAGGATTGGTTCTGGTGCAGGTATTTGCCGACCTGGGGCTTTGCTGGTATAATTGGCTTGACATCTTTCAAAACAGAGGCAGCGTTCCCAAGAGCTTTCCTGTTGACCCCTGCATCCCTGTCTTTCCGCTGCTCCTCCGTAAGCGTGCTCACGCCCTCCTGCAAATACTTGAATGCGTTCAGATTCCGGCTCTCGACGTTCTGTGGGTCCTGTAGCGTAATGATATCTGTGCGTCCAAACTCCTCGTCACTGACTAGATCTCTCCACATCTTCGCCTTGATGTTCAGTCGCTCGACTGTATCGTAGGCGAAGACATTCCTAGTATTGCCCAAAGCGACAATGTGTGTATTGTCCGTGAAGACTTTATACGTGACCGGGTCCACCATCTCGCCCTCATCGTTCTTCGCGAAATGTAGCTTGATAAGATCATCCGCGCTCAGCTTCTTCCCGGTCACTGGGTTCGTGCCGTGTTTTAGTAGCCATGATAGTATGTTGTCTATGTCAAATATATGTCCTTCAGGCGTACAGACGGGTGTTTTGAAGGGCTGGAGGGAGACCGCGCAGAAGTTGAATGGGAGGCGCTTAAAGGTGCTATCTGGGCTTTTTGACTTGGCAATGCCAGAGCCAGCGCTCGCGCCGTAGGCATCTTCGGAGGCCCATTCAGAGTGGGTTATCTGTGAAAGTGTAAGTAAAGGCAAGGGTTGAGAGTATTTGGGGAAAGGGATATCCTACGTAAAGTTTGTCGGTACCTAGAAGTAGGCAAAGTGTCAGCTCAGGAACGCTGAAGTAGGGTAAAGCGCTGACCTTTGCCCATGATGTCGATGTGGTTGGGTTCCACAGCGAGAATCCGAGGATTTAAAAACCCTACGCTAAGCCTTCTTCGTTACCTTGTCATCAGATCTTGCGAGGCTAGAATCCATGCTCGATCGTCCAAGTTTCAATTCTGTCAAAAAGGACTACCGTAGTTATTTAGGACTACACTGAGTTGCCTAGAGCCTGAGTACCGGTCCAACTACACCTACTCAACCGTACTCTGCACCTGCCCCTCGCCATCACAATCAATAGGCATTATACCCTGGAGGCTCAAGCGTCACAACAACATCATCGAATGTAATTATATCACTAAGCCCAGCCGCACAACTAAATATCACTCTAAGAACATCCTTCGTTACATCCTGCACCGCTTGAAAAGAGCCACCATTTGTGTTCCAGCTTCCAGTCCCAGACACAGTGCTACTAACACTGACACTTCCATACGAGGCCTTGAACGGATACACGATCTTGACAGCACAAGCACCGCCCGCACCTCCAGTGGGCGCGTCGAACCGGTAGTCAATGGTGACGCCATAGTTCGAACCTCCGCAGACGTTCAAGGACTGGCTTAGAGTGAGGCCGCCGACACCGTTGTCACTACCTGGGGCAAGTTTGGAGGCAAATGCGTAGTTGTTGAATGTATTTGGCCGGGTACTGTTCTCCCTGGGCTGGCAATAGATGAGGATGTGGAGCCTGTCACGCCGCTGACAGTCCGAGGGGACAAGAAGCCTGATTCGAAACCAGGATTGTGTAAAATGGCACCGGTCGTCGGACGGGCTTTGGGTGTTGAGGTAGAAGGCTCGGGTGGCTTACTGGTGAATGACGAACGTAAGTCGGAGTTTCGCTTGCTACGAGTGAAAACCTGAGTCTAAGACAATGAGAAGTGATTGGAGACGCATCATGCTGTGACTTATTAAGGTACATGACCCAACCCTGGACAGCTGGAGATAGTCACATTTTGACTTGATCAAAAACGCATGACTTGCAAATCACAAATCAGCCCACGTAGACAATACCTACGACAATGAGTAGATATAGGCGCGGGACACGGTATAGCGGTCACTGCCGCGGTACTTACCGTAATTTGTGGCGTATGAAGGTCCCCAAGTCTGATTATACATAGAGCAGTAGAGACCTTGGGCAAGACCGTTGTCGGAGAGGACATAGGCGACGAATAAGGTCTATTTGAAGTCAGTAAAGAGCATCTCCGGGAAAAAATTGGATGAAGACTTACGCAGCTCTTGTAAGTACCATCAGCGGCGGGGTGACGACTGTCATAAGCGGACTGCGCATTACAAGCGTTAGCGCATGTCTGTGGATCACAGCACTGGGCTTGGCTGAATGGGTAGAAGTGGTAGCCCATATAAGAACCAGAGCTGGTAGGAGCATTGATCGCGCCACCGAGCTCAGTGGGGCCATTAGCCACCGACAGCTGGAGGAGGCGCATTCTTGTTGTATGCTATCAAAAGGGTCAGCAACTATAATACCAACGTGGAAGAGACACACATACCCTTAGACCCAGCAATGACAACGTGGAAGCTATCGCGGTACTGTGCCACGTTGGTCGCTTCCTCCGCAGACAATGGAGCACCCCAAATCGTGCACTTGTTGTTGGTAGTGCTGGGTGGATTTGGGCAGTTGGTTTGATTGGAGTCGAGGGTGGGGTCACGTTCGATGTAAATATTGAAGGCTTCGCAGCCGGAAGCCTGGTCGCATTTAAATGCACAACCGAGAGTGTCGTAGCTCGTAAGAGTGTAAAGGCCCATGTAGCTGGGGGCAGTCATTTCGGCGCGTTGGTTGCCATTGCCTGTTTGTATTAGGATTCATGGTGATACTGGGGGCGAGCGTAGGGTACGAACAGCAAAAGTAGGGACCGCCTCGAAAGCATCGGGCGTATCTGGAGTTGGGACTGGACCGGACCCCTTAGGCTGCGGTGCACAATTACCATCTCGCTCAAACAGAGGACTGCTTCGCTTGATCTTCGACGGGACATCACTCGTAAGGGGGACGATAGGCGGGGCGGGCACATCAGCGGGGATGTTTTTAGTAACGTCGACAGGGGGAGTCATGAGGACTGGATCAGGAGCTGTAGTAATGGCATCGAGGTCTATCAGCTGTGAAGCTGCAAAGGGTAGGCTCACGAAGGCCAGAGCAGCGACGGTGACATGGCGGTACATTGTTGTAGGAGGGTAGTTTGGTCGAGGGTCAACGACAGGACAATGGACCGATGTCTAGAGGCTACTATGTAGAACGTCTCGAAAGGGTAATAACAGCGATGATCAGAGGCCCAAGTCACCAGATCTATCAGCCAGCCACAGCTCGTATCTGACAAGACGTTAGTGAAGCTGAGACGAGACAACAAGTACCAGGCCATTGGTCCGTTGAAGTTCAAAGCACCAATGCAAGGCACCGGGCTGATGTAGAAATAAGCCGGCTACGCAGTGCTCGGATGTCGCGTCGAGTATCTAGGACAGAGCAATAAAGGCAATCCCTTCCCCATGGGTCGGATACAGCAGACATAAAAGAAACTCCAGCATCCAAGTTGGGTTAGACGTTGGCCAAGATTGGACACAGGCCAGGTCAACATGTATGCATGATGCACGACTAGCCTAGTGTATGCAAGCCATCTGACTACTTCGGGATTGCGCATATGAAACGGCAAATATAACAAGATCTCAACTATGCAAATGCAGTGAATCGTTGGGGTTCTATAGTGCCTAAATCAATCAGACGCCATTGAAACAACGAATATTTAGAAGGCAAGATAGGGAGTTATCTTAAGTAGAATAAAAACAAAGGACATAATCAAGCCAATTAGGCCACGCTAGATTATTGACAACACAAAAGACCTCCATAGGCTTTTCAGATTCATCGAATACTTGGACTTATTAAACAATCACTCCTAGATCCGCAAAAGATGCAAGAGGTTGAGGTCACTCTGCGCTAGACATAACGCGCATACAAGTACCCAAAGTTGACAGCCAAACCTAGTACTCGCCTGCACCACCCGTTCTTGATGATCTTTGACAGCTTTCTAGGAGTTCATAGACGGGTGAGCTGCGATGGCGTCGAGACTTTCAAGCTGCTAAAAAGTAGAAAGGATGAATTTCAGCCCATGCAAGACTGCTCAGAAGCCCGCAAATAGTATCACAAGTTTTGTATTCAGCATGTCTGACATGTGACATCGGCTAGTTCGACGTCTTCTCTTGAACTTTTTGTATTCGATTTCGCGTAGAGATGGAATGGGACAGCATCAACAGCGGTGCGAAATTGGCAGATGCGGTCAAAACCAAGCATCTATCTTTGTCAGCCAATGAGGTGTGCGTAAATATGGAGTTAGTCATCATTCAGCGAATCAAGAAACGATGCGACCAAAATGATAGAGATATTAAGAACTTTGCAAGAGAACACTTGATCTCCATTTATGAAGGTACAACATGGGGAACCTGTCATTAATCAAAAGCGGGCCTTGACCACTAGATAGCTCGGGTATCGTGTGGCCTCTTCGTCGATTCCCAATCTGGGACCTAATTTGGAAATCGGGGTAGACTTCCAGCATCAACAATTACTCGGGCGGAAACGGCAGGGCTCTCAAGGTCCTATCAGCGAGAGCGCTAGACTAAGAGCTCTTCTGAGACTGATTGTACCTCATGACAAGGATCGAGTGACTGGTGTTGTCGTTCAGGAGCTACGTGTCCTCCCTCGGTTAGTCGTGTCTTTTCGCTGACGGATCTCGAAGCCATGCCGCCCTGAATACTTTCACTTAGCATAGGTGAAAAGACACGATTGTGCTTCTACTAGAACTCGATGACGTTAACCTACATTATCTTGCGCTCCGCTTGTTGAGCCAAGTATTCGTTTCTTCCGCGACCAAGCATACCACAAGAGAAGTACGACGCAAGTCAGCGGTATAGTAATCGTCCAGTAAATCCACATAGACTTGGGTACAGCAGGTGCATTATGGTCGGTGAAGTTCATCAAGCCAGCGCTGAAGAAAGTCTACAGAGCCGTCAGAGGTCTCGAGAATTTGAAATAATCGGCTTTCTTACGCAGACAAACGTGGCAGGCAGGAAACAGGTGGTCAAGAGCGCGACGGCACGCATGTCTGAGCTGTCTTCCTTAGCTGCTCGAGCAATATCGTAGCTTAAGCGACTGTCGGTCTGGGCGACTAAGCTGTATAGCTATATGCCCAGAGAGAATCTTAATTAGAAGATCATTAGGCGCCGGAAATGTGATCCTTACCACAGAATTTTGTGCCTGTATTCGTGTACGAAGAGACGCGGATGTCTGACGGTGGCTCAGACTGATGTTCTTCATATGCTGCAGCCATTGTCGGAATTTTGTCCTGGTGCCACTGACGTCCTCGCTCATCGAATTTGGCACCGTATTAGAGACTTGCTCGAAAGAGCCCGCGTCGGAAATGAAATCGTGCAACCGTAGCTCAAAGTCTATGAATTGGTCGAACCGGGAAAGAGCATAAAGTGTGCCGTTTATCTGCTTGATGATGGATTCCGGATGACGTCCTGGGTCCATACCGTACTGATACTGATAATAGTCTGTCCATCCCGTGTCTTTTTCCAAAACATGAGTGTTGTTGTCTTGAAGCCTGCAGTAGCCCTCCATCCTATCATTGTATACACGGAAGAGAAGTATCGGAAGCAGTAACGGATGACATAAATGGCACAAGTTCTTTTCTAAGAGCTCGAAGAAGTACTGCTGATGAAGTCTATACCTTAAATAGAAGATACCTGAAGTAGTCCGAGTAAGGGGATTGAAGGACATAACAAGGGTACACTTTATAGGCGTTGAATGTGGTGTTTGTATGACCATGTGAAAATTCGAGTCGACTCACACAGTCAGGGAGACTAAGCTTTTATTGACAGACTTACCTATGCTTGATCTTCCTTCTCCTGACTTGGCCTCGGGGGTGATTGTGAAGGCGCCATGCTTATACGTAGCCATCTCCAACCATTCGATGGGAAGAGTGAAACTATCCATGATCTTTGATAAAGCTGCTTTGCTGAAAGGTACGGCCAGGGGGTCCTGGAGTGGATTGAGAACTGCTCCATGTTTTGCGACGGCATCCGCGACCGGCTGGTGATGGATGGTCTGCTCGTAGTCAATATACGAGAGGAGTCGAACGTTTACAGCTTATTAACCGCCCTTTTCTTCAGATCTCGATGTAGGAAGCCAATTAAGAATATCCGTCTCGCTGTTGTGCACGCCGACTTCAAATGTCGACACTGGTTTTGAGACATCATCTTGAGATCTCCGACCGTTGCTTCGACTAACGAGACAGGTTGGGGTGTGCATTTAAGAGTCCGCAGAAGCTGTTGATACTTGCTCCCGAACATCACTGCAAAGAAAACCCTCCTTTCGTGAAACAATTGAGGCGATCTCTATGCTCGAGAGCAAGCCCGTAACAGTCTCAGAATGTAGCAGAGGTGAACAATGACGGAGTTCGCTGGACCAGGAGTGGCGTCGTGGCCTAGGTAGAGCTGGGCATAGCCTCATGCACTTTAGTGGGGCAATCCAAGAATGACTACCCTTTCACCTTCTACTGAGACCTGTTTTCAGCCTGAACTCGAAAGAAGGACTGCTGCTCGTGAAGGAGCATTGCTATCCGATTCAGGGTTCGAATAGCGATTGGAAAATGTCTATATCTGAATACAATCTATCATTACTTTGTAACTATAAAAGATCACATTGCCTCAAGAACAACAGATCGACTCCAATAGACACCATACTCCGAGCAAATTTCGAATAAGAGTGCCTGTCATCTTAGGGAATAAGGCATCAAGATTGATTTCCTAGAACTGTACTGTGCGCCCTCTGGTGTGCGCCCCCAGGACTTCCCGGAAAGCCCTGATGTCCTGCTGTAGAAAAGCTGAGCCGTGCTGCTCGCATGATGCACTTTATGCTTGGCGAAGCGATGAGCTCGACTTCTATACGGTCGTCGGAATGATTGTTTTCGTCTGGTGATGCGTTATCATGATGCTGATAAGCGTTGGTTTCGACGTCGCCGAGCTAGGTCTTGAGAGTTGTAGTAAAGAACCGCTTCTCGTCTCTACAGAGTCCAATATCTATCGATCGACAAAACTTAGTGAGCATGGTCGATAAGTGAAAGTGGGCTTACTTAATCGTATTTAGGGCCTTCTGGGACATGGCTGACGCTCCTTTGCTGTACCGTCTGAGGTTCATGGAAGTTGGGCTGAGCCTCAATTCCTCTCTGATTTAAGGCAGGCCAGCTCATATGTTGTACAATAGCTCTGAGCCTATCGTCCGTTTCCAGGGCCCCAGGGCGTACAAGGCTGATTGTCTCTTGCACGTTGGGCTTCCAACCTCTCAACTGTTGCGAAAGGCGGCCATACACCCGTTTAAATCAAGAAGTCTTGCCTCGACACTCCGTCGTTCCGCGAAGTGTGAGCAAGAGTGATAACGGCCTCCCTCGGGATCGCTGTCCGCGTTGCGATCAAGCGCCTGCAATTTTCGAATGAGTCAGTGATGTTTGAAAGGGATTGATCTGTGATTGACTTAAATCGCAGAGAAAGCGCTCTTTCTATTTTAATCGAATTGCCAGCTAGAGTGGCTGAGTATCTCCGCTCGCGCCTGCTGCTTCGCAATTGGAAAAGCGAATATGCGCCGGCTGTCTGCTTGACAGCGAGAGCGATGGGTCTTTCCTAGTTTGCCCCTTGTTATAGTCGATATCGCAATGAATTGTACCGACGTACTAACATCACAGATAACATCTGCTTTCTCAATCACCACCTACGAAAACGCTGAAATATGGGCGGCGCGTCAGCAGTTGGGGGTATAGTCAGCTTAGCAGGGCTAGCAGTGCAGTCTACAAAGAATGTAATCGACTTCATTAAGGCTTGCAAAAAACCCCCCAAAAAAGCTCGAGTCTCTTCTTCGCTGGTTACATCAGTTGACCCAGGCACTCGAGGAGATTGGGGGTTTTTGTGCTAAGCCCGACGATTCTGTTGCTCCCAACGGACTCGAACTTCTGCGACCCAACATAAGAGACTGTTTAAACTTGGTGCAACAGCTCTCCGACTAGATTCAGTCTAGGAGTGCATCCTAAGCAAGGCTAGAAGCCGTGCTCTTCGCCTGAAAAGCCGTGTTTTCATCGGAAGAAGTGGACGAAGAGGTTGACAGTATTGGGAGGGTCGTGAAGAATCTCCAATTGTGCTATATCAATGTCACGTGGTATCATGGCCAACATCACTCTTCCTGCTAGAAGCATGTTCACCGTTAGTCAATATAGTTCATACAATGTTTCTGAACGAGGCTGCCAGAGATAGGCTCAACAGGTATAGACCTTCCACACAGATTACAAAATCTTTGAAAGAGTCTTGAAAGACGAAGAAGAAGAACGAGAACACGCTCCCATTAAAACCCGTAAATGCTGTACGATGGGCAGCCAGTGTCCCAGGTCATGGAATCGCGCCGTGTACCCACCATGCCGACAACCATCCTTTACCCTAGTGTAGAATGTAGAATCGAAAATGTGCATGATGCCGGAGTAATTTCTTGCTGAAATGGCTCCGGATGCTGTGCCGTGGCTTTTGCCGTATAAGCTCATCATAAAACGCCCCCAGGTAGCTGTATACTACTCTGAAGGCCCCTCCCACTCCCCAGCCCTCCACTGGGATCATAACCAACGCCCGGATGACTTCCACCCGTCGGCCCACTGTGTCCCTCCATTGGCGCCGCGTGCCGCCTCAGCATGAACATTGGCTTCCGTCCCTCCTTATCCAGTTGCTTAAACAGTATCAATGGCTTCTCTCTGAGACCTAGGCACCGCTCTTGATCGCCGTAGACAATGTAAAGCGCGTAATTCTTCCAGTCAGCGTTGATGTTGTATTTCTTGAGGGCAGCAGGCAGGACTTTTTCGCAGGGGTCTTCCATTGACACGCGGAAGGATTTAAAGATTTCGACGCTGGGTTCGTTGCGAGTAGAACCGCCGGATGAAGGGGCATCATCCTGTTGTGGTTGAGATGATTGTTGCGCTTGTCTGTATCGGTCGTCTGTCACAGCTCGTTGGCGTTGAGCGCCGGGTGTAGGTGTTGGACCGCGATCCCGGTCCCGGTCGTAACTCGTTAATGTTGAGGTGGTGGATGAGTACCCTTGAGATGTGTCTTCGGCGTGTGAGTAGATGTTTCGTGCCGTGTTGGGTGTTTGTTGGTCGCGGTATGTCCGTTGGTGTAGAGTAGATTGGTTAGCGTAGGTGTTTGGGGAGGTTGGCGAGGGTACGTTCGCTTGAGAGGGTGATGTGGATGGTTGTGATCCTCCACTGACAGAAGCAGTGAGGTGATTCGAGGCGGCAACGGCTGCTGCAGAAGGATCGAGGTTCGTATCAGCCATATGTCTTCCCTCAGGTATAGACTGGGGTATATGAGTCGGGGAACTGCTCTTCGGCGTTGAACCGAGGAACAGTCGTTTCGTGGAGAACTTGCGGGATAAGCTGCTGCCCATCTTCTCTGGTGGGAGCATTGATGATACCATTGGCGATTGTCCTTCCTCGTGGTGATCAGGGCTGTGGCCGTTGGGGTGGTACGGCAGAGGGTGTGAGAGGTCCTTGGCCCTCTTAACGATTGGTAGGAGCTCGTCTCGCAGCTTTCGATATTCCTCCGTCACCCTTCTTATTTCTGTCTCAGCTGCCATGATCCGCTGATCGCGGATCTCAATCGATTTGATAATGCGGGATATGTCGTCTTTTGTAGCAGTTCGATCTTGAATTTCCGCGTCCGCAGCTGTAGAGGTTAGACGAAAGCCACATGCGAAGACTGTGCGTTGGGAAGCTTACACGGCGGTATCCAATGGTCCGAGTCTATTGGGATATCTTGCTTGATCTTGACATCGTAGACTGCCTTCAAGATTGTGAGTCTGTGACCAATGCTGACGATGCCCATCTCCTTCAACTCTTCGTGCCGTAATGCAATCAGCGCTTCACCAACTATCTCGTTTTCTGCAGGTTCTCTCGTCAGCGCAATTCACCTTATCCGATCGTGGAACTCTTACCCAAGAACTTGTCGCAGTACTGTGGCAGGGCCAAACTATTAATGTAATCCGCACATTGCCCCGTCGACCAATTCACAATCAAATTTCCAGCCGATGGCTTCCCCAAATCGAGATTGTGCCCGAAAGTTGTGGGTGTAGGCTCGGTAGAAGGAGGGTCAGAGTCTGTAGGAGAAGTATCGTCGTCGTCTGGGAGGATAGGCGAAGCCAGGACACTTCGCTCGTATTCATCGTCAGCGTCCGAGTCGGCGTGGTAAGCCGGTGGTATTGCCATTCTGCTCTTTGTTGGAGGTTTGTCGTCAGGTCACACCATCTCAAGCCTCAGGGGAGCAGGAGAGAAAAAATGGACGGCGGCGCCTGTGCTGGAATGATCGCCCATGTGTGGGCCACGCAAGCTATGACGAGCTCTATAAGATGCCGAAAGCTGGTACTGGTACCGATGATAACTTATGATCTTGTAACTAAGAGCGACAGCAACGTAGTACAGGCGTCGTGAGCCACGTGAGGACGGAGGTTGGTGCGGGCGCCTAGCAGGGTGCGTTCCCCACACAAACTCGGCGAGCAGGGGTAATAGCGGATTGTAAGCTTCTCGGAGGCTATATGATGCTCTTTGAGATGTCTTGGACCTGTCTAGGCGTCTTTCAAAGCGATGAGTGTGGAAAAATGTTACGTAGAAAGTGCAATAGCAGCTGGCTGAAAGAGTGTAGGGTCCGAGGGGTCCAATTTCGGAGAGGCCCTAGCCTTAAAGCGTCGGTTCATCCCGAAGTGCCGTGGGCACATGAAGGCAGCTGAGTGAATCGATACCCTCAAATCTAGGACTCTCTGTCACTGGTCATTCACAGATCAGGCACCAGCATCGTTAAAAATTCCGTCTTAAGGCCTCCGTAGACCTCCGCCTAGCTATAGCCTGCACAGCAGCTCCCAGATTTCCCTTCTACAGTGATAACAAACACCACTTTGCCTAGACCATGGAGACACTGTAGCTTGGTAATAGAGCTAATCATGCATTCTTCTCATTAAGTCTCTGTGAAGCGGCTCTCAATAACGCCACGCTTCTAATGGTATCTTGTATCACGCTCAAAACATCGCTATCGTATGCACAATAGAAGAGAATGTACTGGCTTCAAGCCTGCACAGCTCGAACCATTGAACACGGCTCTCACTGGATTAGACATCACACGCTCGATATCTTTATAACAGCCCAAGTAGCCCAGCAGAGCCTGCCAACAAGAGCAGCACCCATGTTTCTATCCTCACACTGTGACCCGAGCCATCAGAACCGACATCCAGTATAGTGCCCGCGCCCCCGCCATTCCCACTGCTCTTCGAAGTCGAGGTACTGGTACTTGAGCTTGACGTGGATAAGCTTAGGTTGGGGTTTATTGGCGGGGTTGCTTCAGGCACAACTGTAGTCTTCGCGAAAATAATCTCCGTGGTCGTAGCGTCAGAATTTGCAGTGTTTGAAGGTGCTGTCGCTGAAGAGGAGGTGGATGATGTAGATGTTGTGGTCGTCACTGTAGATGGCGGTACTGCGCTGAAGCTATACTTCGCGTACGTAGCCACACTCGCCTCTCCTTGATGTCCAAGCACAGCCGGCACACTGGTCGCGGCCGCACTTCCTCCACTGTTCCTCGACCCGGATCCACCGCCATTCAGCACATTTGGACATAGTGTTTCTGTCCCCTGGCCGTTGAAGAAGGCCGCAATCAAGGTATTTGGATATGCGCTCGTGCCCGTGCAGTCAGCGTTCAGGACCTTGGTGAGCGCTTCTAAAAACGAGATGCAGTCCATGGAGCAGTCGCCGGATGAGAAGTCCGAGGCACTGCACCCGCTGAGGGGTGTGTTGTAGGCATTATCGCAGGTAGTGGAGAAGCCGCTAATTGGTTGGAAGGTGGCAAGAGTAATGGCGGTTATTAGGGAGGGGAATAGGGTAAGGAGGCCGAAGATGGAGGACGGTGTTGAAGATGGCATGCGCATGTTGAGTAGGATGTGGTGAAGATGGTTTGGGAAGTGTCGTCGAGAGCTGGGTAGCACACCCTGGTCAATTCAATGATCCAAACGATTGACTTATTCCGTCGGAGGTTGTGGTTGCTGACCGAGCGTGTTGCCGGGATCTGTTTGCTGTGCGCGTGAAAACCAACTGTACTGCTAACGACGAGCGAAATTCATCATGAACGTTAACGACAGTATGACTCAATAATTATCAAAGAAATGAATAAGCCGTCGAGACAGTGTACAGAGTTGATCCTTGCAAGAGACGTGTGTGAAGAATGGGTGCAGGATGAGTGGAGATGAGGGCGCGGCGATGGAATGAGAGATGGTTCGAAGATCAAAGGCTCAAGTAGTGGACAGCACCTAGGCGGTCGACTTGCACTACTCTTCTTTAATTAGTTGCCGTTGTAGAGGCCTCTTGAGGTCGAAAGATTTGATGGAGTCGCGCAGATGTGAAACAGTTGAAACTTAGGGGCCTGCAAGCGGACGGGTACCTGATTGGCCATGAGGCACAGTCTGGGGAATTGGCGGCTATAAACTTGCCCTGGCCATCAAGTAAATATTGATGCTGTCATACTGCTATTTTCATCCGAATTGTTATACTCATTAGAAATAAATGCTAGCTACGTGGGTATATGAAACCTCCCACCCTCCGTACTGCTAAGCCTCCCAAGAAGATGATATCTCGCCAGGACCTCGTTACGCCTCAGGGACCAACGGCCGAAGTTTTCAGAATCTCTTTCCCTGGTCATATCGTTGATCACAGCAGGCAAGACTTCAGCATGGAAGACCAGCATTCTATAGAGCGAAGATATCGAAACAGAGATACGCTAGACAAAGAGGAGAGAGTTTCGAGCAAGAGCAGAATTGTCTCTACTCCGTACTTCACTGTCATCATAAAGATCGGTCTCAATTGAGTTGCCTGTGGACCTTGGCAAACGCAGCGAGAGGTGAGTGTATATAGCGTTGGCGAGTCCCTGATTATTAAGTTTTTGGCATCGATATCTTGCCAAAGCCTTTCTGATTTGATGCTCTTCATTCTAGGCATCTTCTCCATGCTTCCGCAAGAATGCGTATTAGTATCCTTCCCGTAGGAGAAACGCTGCCGATATTGCACATTGACAACAGAGCGATGGGATACCTCGATGAAAATAGCATCATCGCTCAAAGCATTCCGAACATGGCTTGAGTTTGGTGAAAAGAGCTGACGAAGAGATTGGCCACGGCTGCGCCTTCCACTCGCGCCACACCGAAGTTTACCCATGGCTTTTGCTTCGCCCCGTCAGATGAAATCACTGTCGAATCTTCTTCAACAATCTTCACATTTCCTTCAACCAAATACAACTTCTGCGGAATATCTTACGTATAATTGTCAACTCTTAGTCAACCAATATGTCAGACCCATACAACCAGTACCCACCGAGCTACGCCCAAGGTTACCCGCAACAAGGCCCCCATCAAGGATACGGTCAGCAAGGATATCCACAGCAACCTCAGTATGGCGAAGCGCCTCAGGGCTACGGCCCACCACACCGAGTGAACTCATACGGACCTCCTTCGCAAGGTGGCTTCCAACACGGTCAACAAGGCGGCCAGTACGGAGCCTACGGCTCCAGCAACCCCCAGGGCCATCCAGGATACTAGTAAGTCCCACCACTTCATGTTACACAACCATCTCTCTGACATGTTCTAGTGGTTCCCCACAACCACAAGACTCTCGTTACGGTGCTCCATCAGAGCAATACCCACAGCAGCCCCAATACGGCCGAGAGCAGCAAGGACAACCACCCTATGGCCAGCCCCAGTACGGCGACCCCAACGCTCCTCCAGGCGCCGACCCCAACGCACCTTATGACCCAAATGCCCCTGAAGGCGAGCGTGGTATCATGGGCGCTATTGGTGGTGGTCTTGCCGGCCGCTATGCAGGCAAGCAGATGGGCGGGCATACCCTTCTGGGTATGATTGGAGGCGCTATTGCCGGCAGCAAGTTGGAGGACTCCGCGAAGGATAAATATGGAAAGCACGGAAGTAGCCATGGCCACCACAGTCATCATGGGAGTCAGCAAGGAGGTGGCAGTAGCTGGGGCGGAAGCGGATACGGAGGAGGGCGGTACTAGAGGAGTAGGATCTTACAGCTAATGACAACTTGACGTTCATGAGGCGTAAGAGCGGCTTTGACATTGGATCTCAACATGTTTGAATGTTTACAATACTTGCATTCATTTGATGAACGATAGGACGTGCAAAAAGAATGATATTATCAGCTTTTGGTACATATATCGTGAAAACAACACGATCAATGAAAAGAGAGAATTTGCAGCGTACTTCCGAGCATTTAGCGCGGCGCTTGTTACAGTAGCGCGGGCTCAGCTTCCTAACCTTTGCAACAATGTGTTGTTGACACCTCCATCGATGCTGCAAGTCATACAACAGCAGCGTTACTGTGCTCTGCGTGTACCTCCTCTACAATGGTAGGAAAGCCGGTGTGATTGGCGTATCAGTCTGCTACCCCGCCATGCAGGCGACCTTGCAGGGTCTGTAATCCACCTACCGTGGTTGAACGTCTCCTTGTTCTCACTCTACTCAGAGGCCATCCTTGGGCATCTCATAGTTACTCTTCCGTTGTCTTGCAAACTCAAGGCAGTCCTTGCTTTCTCCTCGTTTCTCTTGGTCCGTCTTTCTCCCACTGAGTTAGCGCATACCCCACTCGCATCTCCCAGCATCTAAATCCAATTTCCACTCTACCGTCTCTTTGCCGGTACGACCCCAACATCACTCCCAAGATGGAGGTGATTGTCCGCAACCTTCCCGATCAAATCACCGAAAAGCAGGTCAATGTCTACTTTCGCAATGTTTTCGACAAGCTCGGCATCAAGACATACCACTGCCAGAAGCTCAAAAGCCGCGGATGTGCTACGATCACCATTCTGGATCTTAGTAGAGCACGCCAATTCATGATGGTGCATGGCCAGACACAACCAGGCCCGAAGGGTTTTGCGTTTGTGCGCAAGAAGCTCTTCCATATGAATAGACCAATAAACTGCAGTCAGAGCAACAAGGTACCAGATCACTATCTACTGATGAGTCTCAAGAAGGAAGAGAGCGATAGGTATGCGGCGCAGTTGCGGAAGCCTACCATCATTCCAGGCATATCCGAGGGTACGATACCTGTGAAAACTACAGAAACCCGACGAGCTTTCGATATCATGGGTCTGAAATGCGGACAATGGACGTACACTCTTACCGACTTGGCCTTTGTTACCTATTCGAACGAGCAAAGACCTGGCCGCATCATTTTTGGAGACCGTGGTGTACTCATTAAATTATGGCCACAAGCCCATGATTCGCCGTTGCATCAAGTCGAGATTCCATACAACAGCGTCCAATCGTTCACGCTCGGCCCGAGGTCCAAGCCATCTCTCACCTTCTCCCTCTCTGAAGCGCCAAAGCTCTTCGAGGGCCTTGATACTAAAACGGCAGACTTGAACGGTAACAATATCACAAGCATGGTGCAGAATATGACACTGCGCCGCCCGAGTCAGACATTTACGAGGAAGAGGATCTCAGCACTCAGTCCAATGCACAGTACTGCGGCTGCGAGTTGCCTTTGTTACCGGGTCATGCTCATTCATCCTGACGATCTCAAAGGGGTGCAAGCCCTCAAACATTTGCCAGCAGCTATCCCAGACAGTATTTCTTGGAGTACATCGACTATCACGAGAGACGCATTCGCTGCCCAAATGACTCTGTTAAATTCAGCTCTGGCGCTAGGAGGTCGACATGGCAATATGCCGTTTGAGGTCAAGTTCCAAATGCAAAGGCTCGCTCAGAACGGCTATCTTCCACCATCGAGAGTATTGGGACTCCTCGCTGTGGTGGCCCGTCACCTCGGTACAGGCATCGATTATCGAGCTATAGCCGGTTCAGTACGGCAATTGTTGGGTCAGATACCCTTCCCGGGGCCCGAGACAGAGGCATCGGACCTTAGCTTGGACACCCTTTCTAGCATGTTACTCCAGAACCTCGACTCAATCCTCCGGGGAGAGACTTATTCAGTCGAATTAGCGGATCAATACGACCACATTGCTGCAGTGCATAAGGCCACAGTCACGCCTGCAGGGATCTATCTTTATGGGCCGGAGCCAGAGATCAAGAACCGCGTACTTCGCAAATATTCTACTTTTCCAAATCATTTTCTGTCGGTGTCATTTCTAGATGAGAATGGAGATCCTCTTCGTCTGGATAGAAAAACATCGGGAGAGGAGATCTACCATGAAAGATTCAAGAGGGTACTTGAGGGCGTCATCAACATCGCTGGACGTGGGTACGAGGTGAGTCAGCTATGATCCCCAGCCTTGCTTTGGCTGACACACGAGGTCACTTCAGTTCCTGGGATTCTCTCATTCCTCACTCCGGTCGCAGACCTGTTGGTTCATGGCACCTTTCACCATCGACGGATCCTTGATCTTTGCCAGATCGGTGATAAGGGACCTTGGTGATTTCAGACTTATACGTTCACCAGCCAAGTGTGCGGCTCGCATTGGTCAAGCATTCTCCCAGACCTTCAGCTCTGTGGCCATTCCACCAGAAGCCTTCAAGGTTATGCCAGACATAGAACGGAACGAGCGAACGTTCAGTGATGGGGTGGGGACTTGCTCCCTCGAAGTCCTCCAGAAGATCTGGCAAGTATACTCACAGGCACGCGGACTGAAGCCTACCGCACTACAGATTCGATTCCAAGGTAAGTGGAAAATCGACTCGTCTCTCCCCGTTGATAGTCTACTGACTTTGCGGAATGTGAATGTAGGCGCGAAAGGCATGATTTCACTCGACTCTAGACTTCAGGGATCCGCTCTCTGCCTGAGGCCTTCAATGATCAAATTTGGTGGGACGAAAGCCGCTGACATTGAGATCTGCGGCTCTGCAATGCGACCTTTACCTTTGTACTTGAATCGTCAGCTGATCAAGATACTGGAAGATCTTCTGGTCCCGGCTCAGTCCTTTCTGGATCTTCAAGCAGAGGCCGTAGAAAAGCTTAGGATGACGACCCTGTCCGCTATCAATGCTGCAAGCTTCCTTCAGCGCAATTATATCGGCAAGCCAGCGAGGCTGCCGTGGCTAATTCGAAAATTAGGGTCCATGGGGCTCTCTTTCAATGATGATGAGTTTCTGAGCAAGACATTAGAGCTGGCAGTGCTCGTTCAGCTGAGAGAGATCAAGCATAGATCACGTATTCGAGTTGAAAAGGGCGTGACGGTCTATGGTAATTATCAGCTCCAGTCTGTTTTCAAATATCTTAATGACGTGACGTTAAGGCATTATGGACGAGACCGGCTTCGTGCAAGAGGGTGAGATATACTGCTTTGTACAGAAAGAAGACGGTGGTATGTACATTCTCGGAGGTGCTTGCCCTGGGTGTACATCGTGATTATTGTCGCCACCTTTGTTTCGGGAGTAAATTATGGGGAATTTAACTTCTTCGTGCTTCAAAACCTCGTCGTGAGAGCTCGGGGCGGCGAACAAAAACAGACCGCTGACTCGTACATCTTTACAGGCCAGCTGATCACAGGCAACGTCGTAATCACCCGCAGCCCTGCTCTACACCCTGGAGACGTGCAATGCGTTACAGCTGTTGACGTTCCAACAGATAGCCCATTACGAGCTTTGCACAACGTGGTAGTTTTCAGCAGTAGAGGCCAACGAGACCTCCCCTCGCAGCTCAGTGGAGGGGATTTGGACGGCGATCTGTATAACATCATATACGACAATAGTCTGTACCCAGAACAACTGGCACACCCTGCCGATTACCTCACAGCAGTACCTATCGACATTGGCCAAACGGTTGAGCGGTCCGACATGACGGACTTTTTCATAGCGTTTATGGAGAATGACAATCTTGGGCTCATTGCGACTCTCCACCAAATACTTGCAGATCAGCACGAAAACGGCACTTTCGACCCTCAGTGTATACTTCTTGCGGAGCTACACTCCACTGCGGTAGACTTCTCAAAGACGGGAATACCTGTGAGTCACTGGCGCATGGCTCAACATGATGCTTCTACCTACAACCCGCTGACTTGCACAGGTGGACTTCAAGCAACTGCCCAACTACCCAAAATCCCGTCCTGACTTCCAAGCTCCAGGTCCCCGTGTCTTAATTGAGAAAGACATAAGTTTTGAAGAGGAAGACGAAACGAGTACACCAGACGAAGACAACGAGCTTGACGAAGTCGCAGGCTATGGTCCGCAGAAACTCAGATATTACGAGAGCCAGAAAGTGCTTGGGAAGCTATACCGCGAAGTTGACGAATTCGAGACCTTGAAAGCCATTCAAGCACAAGCAAGGCCGGCAAAGCTTGGTCTTAATGCAACACGTAGCCTTTCCGATGCTGTCTGGAATTATGTGAATCAAAAGACCGCGTTGATCTTATGGGAACATCACAAAGAGTTTGGTAGAGACGTGAAGGACAAGTAGGCTGCGCTGCTGCTTAATTTTGCTCCGCTAACTCGTGTCTAGTTACGAAGAAAACCTCATCGACACCATGCTCGAATACTCCGCACATCCGCCTCACTTCCTCTCCGAGATTGAAGTCTTCAGCGGCAGCATCCTCGGCGTGAACGGCGCCCAAAGCAAACGCCAGCGGGAGTTCTCGAAGACCATGAAGGAGAAGCACGATCGTGATATTGAGTATTCCGTGCGCTCCATCACTCGTGGAAACGATGACGAGAGTGGCGAAGAGGCTCTAGAGAGGTCTATTGCCTGTCTGTACGTCGCGTGCAACGAGACGAGGGTGAGGAAGAGGGTGGGAGCTCTCACAAGCTTCGTATGGATCGCTGCTGCTGTTTGTCTGAAAGAAGTGGAGAGATTGGCAAAGGCAGACGTGTTGCTTTGAGATACCCCAAATGCATTCTACGTGGATGGCGTGGAGGCTAATATGGTGCGAATCTGTGGTGCATGGTCGTTCTCAATTGGTGGAGTGACTCGCTTGTTTGATGCAAGAATCGTGCAACGATCCGATTTACTCATGAGCAAAGTCGCTGTCGGTTCTTCGATGGCTTTCAAGAAGCCAGTCTTCATGCTGTTATTCGTTAGTCCATAGCTGCGCAAGCAAAGTATTCAAGTCTATCTCCCCCCACATATCATCCAATTATGAGACTGTGCCTGCAAGTCGTCAACAATCGTAGCAATACTGCCCACCCAGTGTAAATATATTACTCCTTCCAACTGTGTTGGCCACCAGCTGCACCCACCAGCTCGAATTCGCCACCAGCAGCACCCCAGTCCTGAGCTTGCACTGGCGTCTCATCCCACACGATTATGCCTCTCAAGCGTTCCACCCACGAAACGATCCGTAACCTCCCAGTACCTTCCCCACAAGCCACACCCTGGCTGGAAAGGAGGCGACCACAAACGCCGCATCAGCAGCCAGTATACTCTTCCTCCTCTGCTTGGCGAAAGTCCTCAGACACCAGCGTACATCGCGCATCGGCGTGCTCGCATTCGTAAGTAAGAATTGCACAACAAGCATAATTCACACTTCACGCCCAAGCGCAATGTAAATGAATAGCGCAGCACCAGCAGCGCAGTGCCGATGGTTATATGATGCGTCACCAGCGTATTATCCAGCCACCTTGTCCATTGCCGCCCATGTTACAGACGCGAGTAGTGGAGTAGCGTAACCGCATTCCCAAAGTCCGACCGCGCGGAGATCACTGGGTTGTGGCTGTCGAGCTGTCATTGGGGTATTCATCCTTTCCTGAAATGGCGGCTTGAGTGAGGGGAGACGGTGAGTAGGGAGGTGGTGCGCCATTGTTGCTGATACAGGAAGTAGACAGCGAGGAGGGTGGTGGATGTGGATGTCTTGGGTCAGCTCCGGAAGAAAGTTTTCGCTCTATATCAAGAGATTCTATTAAAACCGGACCGCTATTCCTATTAAAGCCCAGCAGTCTTGCGGGTCTAACTTTGAATCTCTATGGAGGAACAGCGAAAATATAAAAGACCTCTAACTTCAAGCCTCAACACATCAACAAGCAGGCCTCGCATGCTGAGATGATCCGGGACAAAGATTTAGATAACTATGTCTTCTACATATCAGTCTTATAGTATTTCATCGTAAGTCTAATATCCGTAGAGATATATTGATTTCCGCAAGGCTACGTTGTAACTATTCGCACCCACCAAAATCCACCCAAAACCGACCCCCAGCTCACTCGAGGCTCGCCCATCGCTTTAGCGAGCGCGATGAGAGGGGAACTTCAGCCTCAACCTCAGCTTACCTCAAATACTATTTAGAGTTGTTTCTCGCGCGATCAAGGCTTGTAGTTCTAAGCCTGATATTTATCGCGACTCAAAATTGTTTTTCATGTCACAGTCTATTCAATCCTGAGACTCTACTTCGATGTCATAAATACGCTTGCCGCTTACCAGCCAACCGAAGAATCAAGCGGAACTCCCTGCGACAATGTCCAACGCAGATTCTTTGTTGGCATTTGGGCAGAATCTCCACTACAGTTTAACTTAGTTAGGCTTAGCGTTGCTTAGTAAGCCAGCCTTACGCACCAAGTATATAGTAACAGCAACACCATAGATAATAATCAACTATTCAACCTCCACCACTATCTATAATTAGACGTATATTCTAAAGGGTTATAAGCCTAGGTTTAGTATTCGCTACCGGATAATTAGAGATAAGAAAGAAAATTAATATACTTTTATAACTAGATTTAATAAATAGGATAAACTTAACATCGGCAAGTCCGGAAAAACAGTTCTACAAAATCGCTGCTTAATCGGTGCAAAATGCGCATTTTGCAGCCTTGGCAAATCTTGGCAAATCTTGGCGCCAAGATTTTTAAGTTAGAGTTAAGGTCTGCGCGGGAGCGCTAAACTTAATCCTAAAAGTAGCTTTATAGCCCTATAGGGCAACGCTAGTAAAAATCTAATCAAAAATTCGGAATCTAGGCTAAAAATAGATTTAGTAACATATTTATATTCTTATATAGGGGCCCTAGTCTAGATACTCTTAAAAGTTAAAGTCAAAAAAAAAAGTTGCTAAATCGGTGCAATATCGCTGCTTAATCGGTGCATAATGTGCTTAGAATGCGGGACATGAGCAGATACGCATTTCCAGCATTTTGTATAATTTCGGTGCAAAATGCGCAAAAATCGGGGTTTCCCAAGTTGCCGATGAACAAAGAGAAGCCTTTTACTATACTTTCTATTATTAATAATTAAAAAAAGGATAAAAAGAAGGATAGATATAACTACTATAACTATACTAGTTATAAAAAGAATAAATATTATTTCCTTAATCTTAAATAATATTCTAAAGATTAGAAATTATCCGCTAGTAGAGAATACTTTATGAAAAAGAAGTTAAAGACGTCGAATAAAGCTATAGTTTAAAATTAGGATAAAGATAATTCTATATAAATTAAATTATTTACGGTTAAATAGAAATCTATTAATACCGATATAGTATATAACGTTAAAGAGGACGTAGTTTATATAGATACCGCCTCTAATATATATATACTATAGGATAGAACTAAATTCATATCCTATAAACCGTATAACGATTCCTTTAATAGGATTAATAGTTAATATCTTCGTATAAAAAGTATAGGATCTATATATTATCTAATAATTATCGGTAGTAAACTAGATTAAATTATTTTCATTAATATATACTATATACCTAGAATAGACTATAATTTACTCTTAGTCGCTACTCTCGAATAGAAGGGATATTCTACTATTATAGTAAATAGTAGATTTAATATTATAAATTCTGAAAATAAGAAAGTACTATTAAGAACACGTTTTAATATTAATTATTTACTAGATCTAAAGTATTCTAAAATACTATATATATTAAAATTATTATATAACTACCCGGTAAATTATTATTCTTAGGATAAATAGTACTAGCGTCTAGTATATTTAAATATATAGGATATAAAGAAGCTAGCGACTATAAGTAAGAGAATATTAACGAAATAAATCGTCTTTAAAAGTTAATTCTAGATTATAAACTATATAAATTATATATAATAAAGAAATAGACTAAAGAACCGTCTCGTTAGCCTCGTCGCTAGAATCTTAATAAACGGGAAATAATAAAGGGTATATTTATATACTCTAATCTCGTAGAGGGAGGACTAATTAAGTAAATATTTAAAAAATACTCTTATACTAAGTCCTTTATAGATAATACTACCGATATAACGTTTATAACGATATTAAAGAGAAAATCCGACGTATTAATTACTATTAAGAATTACTTAAATTAAATATTAATTTAAGGTTATCCGGTGAGGCGACTAAATACTAATAATAAAATTATCTATACTAGTTATAAGGTTTAGAACTTTCTAAAAGAATACGGGATTTAATAGGAGTTATTAACTCCTTATAATCCAAGTTAAAACCCGGTTACTAAACGTACTTTTCGCACTCTATTCGGGAGAGTGAGAAGTATTCTAAATAATACTAGATTATTTTAATTTATATAGGGCGAAGCTTTAAATTTTATAGTTTATTATAAAAACTACTCGCCTATTAAGACACTTAATGAAATAATCTTATTTAAGGCCTAGTATAAATTTAAACCCCGACTCGATTATATATATACTTTCGGTTACGTTATTTATATATATAATATAGATCCGGTATTTAAGAAGCTAGATAATAAAAGTAGGAAATATAAATTCCTTAATTATAAAGGATTAAATTAATACCGTTTATAGGATCCTAAAAAGAGGTAAATCTTTCGCGCTTTATAAATAAAATTTAACGATACTATTATTAGTAAAGAATTAAGGGGTAAGATATATAATAACGTTTAAAATTTCTTTTCTAAAGATAGTATTAATTATATATTAATATAGTTTATAAATAAGGATAACTTTATTAATAAAACTACTATTAATAACCCTATAATTATACCGGTACTTAACGAGGTTAAAGTATTTCTTAAAGAAACTAAATTATAACTTGAATTATTTATTTAAAAAGTAGAAATATTAGACGATAAATTAGTTCCTTAGTTAAGAGCTACTAGGAACCGGGATAGAGTTAACTATCGCGAACTCTATAATACTAGGTAATATATTAAATACGGATTTATATTAAGAGCTAGTAAAACTAAACTAGATAATATTCCTACTATCCCGTTAATTATATAAGAAGTATTAAATAAACCCGATAAAGAGAAATAATATTCGGTATTTACCGAAGAGTTAAATAACTTTATAAGTAGTAGGGTTTGAGATCTCGTTTCGCTACTACCCGGTAAAAAAATACTATTAGGACGGTAGGTACTAGTTATTAAACTAGATTTAATAAAAGTATTTAATCGGTATAAGGCCCGTTAAGTTACTAAAGAATTTAAATAAATCGAGGGTCTTAATTATTATAAAATCTTCTTATTAATAATAAAGTCTTTAAGCTAGCGAATTCTACTAGTATTAAAAATTAAATATAACTAGGAAATAAAGTATTTAAACGTAGTTTTAATATTCCTAGAAATACTATTATAAAAGGAGGTTTATATCGAATAACTATATAAATATATTAATAGGGATCGTAATATTATTTATTTATTAAAGCGTACTTTATATAGCCTTAAATAATTACTTTACGAATAATATAATACTTTACGTACCTTCTTCGAGGTAAATAAATACGAGCGTTTTAATAAGGATTATTTAGTATTCGTTTATAAAAATGGAATAATTATTACTATTTATATTAACGATATTCTTATTATCGCGCCTAATAAGGCTAGTACTAGTTTATTAAAATAATAATTAGATAAATACTTTAAAATAAAGTATATAGATCCTTAATAAGAATACTATAATAGTTAATAACTATAACTAGGCCCGATCTAGTATTTATCGTTAATAAATACGGTCGTTATATTATAAACCCTACTAGTATTTATTTTAATACTATAAAGCGAATTTATAAATATTTAGCTAGTATTATAAACCTAGGATTATATTATAGACCGAATATCTATAATACTAGTCTTAACCCTAAGGGTAAATTAATACTCTAGATTAATAATTTATAGGCCGACTATAAAGATACTAGTTATACTATATTAAACTATATATTATAGTTATAGAATAAACTTATTATTTAGTTATTTAAATAGTAAACTCTATATACCCTATCGATAATTAAAGCTAAATATATAGCTTAAGTTAATATTATTAAAGAGTTATTATTCCTTAACCTACTCTTTAAGGAGTTAGGATATAATAACGGTAACCTTAACTCTATTCGTTTTAATATTAATAACTAGTTAGCTATTAAGATGGCGTTAAACCCGGTGAACTACTCGCGTACTAAGTATATTCGGAACTACTACTATTTTGTAAGGCAATTAATGTCGGAAACGTATGAGTTAGAAATTATCTATATTAACACGTCGGCCATGGTTATTAACTGTATAACGAAGCCGGTGGGCCCTGATAAGTTCGCCTATATACCGGCCATGCTAGGGCTAGCTATAGAGGGTGTTATCTAATGGACTAGTGCTGTTGTTGACATGTGACGTCGTCGCTTCTAAACGGGAGTGTTGGCATTTGGGCAGAATCTCCACTACAGTTTAACTTAATTAGGCTTAGCGTTGCTTAGTAAGCCAGCCTTGCGCACCAAGTATGTAGTAACAGCAACACCATAGATAATAATCAACTGTTCAACCTCCACCACTGTCTATAATTAGACGTGCATTCTAAAGTTCTTACCGCTTAGAAGTTATCAGCAATAGCGACTATGTTGATTACCTTAAATTCATCGAGGACCGATGGCCTGAGTACAAGGAATTTCGAGAGTATCTAGAGAATAATTCTAAAGGTCAAGACGTGGATCAAGTGCCTGGCTTAACGGGCCATGTTCATGTTCACGATATCCTATCTGACAATAGCTTGTCTTCTCCATTGATGTTTAAAGCTGACGGGAACTCGGGCATCCAATTTCTAAAGAATACTCTTTTGAATTATCCAACGGGTGCAAGGTCTCGAGTAATCCTTGTTGACTTAGACTTTTACAAGACAATAGATCAGCAAGTCTTCAATCTTCTTCGCGTGAGCTTCAATATCGAGCCGGTGATGTTCTGATTATCATTCATTCTGTATGACTCACCAACTCGCCACGAAGCATGGTTGAGAATGGGCTGTATGAGGTTGAAGGTGCTAAGAAAATTACCCACTGGCTCAGGAAATGTGTCTATTGGTAAGTACTTTTCAAAACCACATTACGCAAGACATTAATTGTCGAAATACCAGCCATTATCGTAATCGACGAAGGAGGATTACCATGGGCAACGTGGGATGATGGTATCCTGGGATTTGACCGATTCCTTTTTACCCTCAATGAACAGCCTAGTGCGAGCGAAAGTGAAAGCTCCTGGGCTATTCCCAAAATCGAAGTTGATCCTTCCAGACGTATTGATCTGCTCAACATTTTTGTCAGTTTATTGTGTGCGCAGCAAGCCAATTCATCCGAGGAGGATATGCTCCAGTGCCTACTAATCATGGCAAAGATTCACCTCGCAACGTTCCGTCAAATTGTTCATGACCGTCAAGACTATTACATAAATGGGGGCAATGTGGACTGGAAAGCCCGGGCCAGATGGCAACGGTTCCAGGCATACCTTGACTATTTCCGAAATGACCTCGGGGCTTTTTCACGATACGCAAAGCGAGAATTCAGTAACCCTATATTCCAAGAACAACTTGATATGACTCGAGAGTTAAAGGAAAGTTTACTTGCCGAAGCACAAGCTGTAGGCTCGCTCATCCGAGACCAACTACAAGTCGGCGTAGGTATGGCATCGCTAGAAGAATCCCAGAGGTCACTCAAGGAAGGAAATAGTGTTGAATTAAGTAAGATTGCAGCTTGCTCCAGTATACAATACCAAGCACTCACTGATCGTGTTTACACAGTCACTATCCTAGCGTTTGTCTTCATTCCTACAAGCGTTACTTTCTCAATATTTGGAATGAACGTCCAAGAAATCAATGACACCGGAAAAGACATCTGGGTTTTCATTGTGACCGCAATACTCATGACAGGTACTGCCTTTACCGTTTGGGGCCTGTCATTTCTCGTTCGAGCTGATTGGCAAAGACGGCATCATAAATTCTTCTCAAGGGAAGAACGCCTTGGTTACGCCAAATGGCTTATCAAACATCCCAAAGACTGGGGAAATATGCCTTGGGGCACATTAATAGGACTGGTAACAAACGGTCGCTATGGCAATAGGGGGATTAATGGAGTTGAGAAATCGCATCTAGTATTCCTGAAGAGATGATCGGTGTTGTTGCGGCTCAATATACGCCCTTCCTATTACTTGCATATGAGAAACGCAAGCAAGAGCCGGAGAGATTGAAAGATAAAGCACCATCAAGAAGGATGTTCTCAGGATTTTCCGATTCCCCGTTTGGAGCCCGATCGTTGTATGAAAAGCAAGCGAATGGTATCATAATTCGATGATGCTCTTCGCATTAATTCTGGTCACAATTTCGAGCATAGGTAGTGAGTTCAACTAATGGCCTTTTGATAAAATTCCAGCGATCCTCTAAGACTCTACATTGATGCCGATGCCCAAAGCAGCCAAAGGAGATTGACTCAATTTTTGCATGTCAAGGCGTAGGGTAAGGACCACCCGCTTTCACTCTCCAATGGTTCTCCATTCCTATCGAATTATGTTCGAAACTTCACCCTTTCCTGCATTTGAAAACAGCATCTCTTCGAAGAGTTCCCCAATATCGATTTTCTCCAGCATTTGTCGTGGATCGTCGCTTCACTGGGAGGTCTGCTATTGGTGGGATATCGCGTTGCTGCAATTGAGATTGCGGAGCAACGCCTGAGCGTTGGAGGATTGCTGGGGAGAGGATGGGCTGTCAGGACGACTTCTTGGATAGTGTGGATTATCTGACTATCGAATAACTGAACGCCTATAGCTCGTCTATTAGAGAAGAGAATTCGATCTACCACCGACTTCGGGAGGATTGTGAGATTCGATTTGTGTCGATGAATGTGTGGGCTGTGCTGATGTGAAAGTCACCCTGTCTACACACAGGCGAGGGTCCGACACCTTCAGCTCCTGCGGCATTCAGGTCATGGATGTTCGGAAAGCCAGACTCAACAGAGCCTTCTACGAAGGCCTTTTGAATCTTGCCAGTCTCACCCTCCGTGACTCGAGTAATCGGATGCGGGCCCTTAAGTCCTCTCACCTCATGATCCTCCAGACAGTGATACGTCTCCTACATACTATTATAGTCCCACGTATTACTGCCCAATTCCACCCACTCCTTCGAATCATTCTGCACACTCCGCAACGCAGTACCGCCATTGATATTACTTCCCCCACCAATGATCTTTGCCTGCGGCACTTCCATTAGAGAACCATCTGGCATGGTGACGTTGGGACTTCAATTGATAAGTGTATCGAAGGTCTCAGATTGTCCTTTCATTGGTAACTTCCTCGGATTGCGAACCGCCGGTGGGAGTTTGTTTCCGGAAATCCCGCCGAAGTCTAGGCCGGGTTTTCAACATAGAGGACGTTGTAGGTGGTGTTATGTATCAGTCACGCTGCGACGACACAGCCGGATGAGCCCGCGCCGACGATGATGTGGGTGTAACTCGTTTTTGGCATTTTGACCTAAGGATACTGAATATTCTGTTGTGGAATTCCGGGTACCAAGATGCCTTGTACCTTTAGGTCCACAGCAGATTAAGGTCCACGAAGAGATAAAGGGTGAAAGAGCAAATTCTTGGGAGGAGATGAAGCGTGGATGTGGTGTTGATTTGGTATTATTCTCTCGTCGGCCCGTCTCCGGAGATCTGGCTCCCGCGACTTCAGGATCCACCCCGGACGAAGTATCAATGGACTTGGCCATACCTTGTCAGAAGATTAGTTCAGTGGCACATATCAATGAATGAGGTGATCTTGACGAGTTGCGTATGCATAGTCTATCGACGTATCAAGCGATACAAACCTCGTCCGATTGGTATCACGATCTAATTCCCGTCACAGTACGCCCCATTATGCCCTTTATGCCAACGCCGTTGACGTGATGTACGAAAGACAATCACCTCATGGTCACTCTTCAGTCACTTGCAGAGCACGATCATGGCACTGTTGACAGCATGGTCTACCAGTTGACATCCAATGGCCGAAGCGATCACTCCAGATCACGATCACGTCACAATGGCAGCGCATTCCCACGTACCAATCCTCGCCGATGACAATGCCGCCTGTTGGTGTCAATAGCGCGCCCTTCACTAGACGCGCGAGGTAAGAGTTAGTAAGCCGAGTAAACTACTGGGGTCGGGATCAGACTTACAAGATGTAAGTCGTTGCGCGACCTCCTTCTCACGTTGTTCGTCTAGCTCTTTCGAACGTTGCTTGTAAGGCTTGAATCCTGGGCGGAGGTGGGAAATGGCCAGCTGCTGTGCCTTGTAGGTCTCATATTGTTCGTTGGTGGGCTTGAGATGGATCTTGGGATTTTTCTGGGAGCAATCAGTAGTGATCTACGCACGAGGAGAGTGGTAATCGAGACGACTTACGATGATCCCGAGGGCGGTGACAGCATTGCCACGACCATCATTTCCATTGTGCAACTTCTGCATTAATATTAATTAATGATCCAAAAGCCTTTTGCTCCTCCTGCTGTAGTCTTGGAGGTTTCCAGCCTGGTAAACACGGACGAGTCTCATCATGTTCAGTCTCCGGTTCTCGTGAAGGTAGACAGCATCTTGTTGGAGGTGCGGCACGATCTCGGCATTTTTAGCACGAGCGACAGCAGTTTTGCATGACTTAGCGATATAGATGTCGGGGTTGTATATGCCGGTGTGGTAAGCCCAGCTGCCCTTGGAGACCCCGATGTTGGATTCTGTCGGTTGGGTATAGTAGCCTTTCCATGCTTTCGAACAGTGTGGAAGGGCAAAGTGAGTCAAGGGTTCTGGGTCAAGTGGGCTAGAAGCCGAAAAAGCTGGAGAGAACATATTAGGCTGGCGAGGAGTGTTGTTCTCGAGGTAGATCGAAAGCCTAGGTAGCTGGTCTTGTATGCAGACGCAGCAAAGCCTGCAGCAATATGGCCGACGGGCTAGTCTTGTGATTTAAAGGGAGCAAGGCCGGTGGGGAGGGTGAACCTGACTAGACCTGGACTGCGGAAAATTTCAACCCCGGGTTGACGCCCCGGGGGAGCTTAAGAGTGACAAATACTCATGTGTTGAGCTGATAATTGGCGCTAACGCGAAAGTGAATATCTATTTACGCAAGCCACCGTGGAGGGAACACGTAGCGTTGGTTTGTTACCAGTCAAGAGCCTAGGGATTTGAAACTGCTTCTGTTACATGATGTAACATCATTGATGTTAAGTAGAAAGATACCGTGCTTTTGTTGCAAAGCCTAGTTTCCAGAGGTCCTGAAAGTCTGCATTTGGCGGATCTCGGTCTAGCAAGTACTGTGGCCGTTGCGATTTAGGATTGAGCCATTGAAATGAGTTATAATGGAAATGACTCATAAGTGTGACGCGGGGAGGGAAGGCACAATTGCAAGGGCAGTCAAGGTGTTCAGTCTGGGGACTTAGTCGACATCCCCAATAGCAAGCACGTCGCCCTGGCTTGGTGCTTCATCTCCGGTGAGCGAGGCAAAAACCTGGTCAAGTAGTGCATTCCCGCCCAAATGCTCGTAGCCCCACGTATCGCCTTTCTTGATTCTGGCGTTTGTGAAGTCGACGACTTGATGAAAGATCTTTAATGGAAAGTCTGGGATTGCGCCAGGTGATCCTTGAAGTGGAGAGTCTTGGGGCTTTCCTGGAACGTCTGCGTGGAGTCGAGGACGACAGGATAGTCAACCTCATCGTTGAACTCATTGAAGCGTACTTCAGCCTACTCTAGCTCGGTATAAATGAGAAACAAGTCGTAGACCTTCCGCCTGCGATCGCGCGTTGAGTAGACATCCGAACGTCGGCATTGGCAAAAATCTGTGGCATGCTCCAATCGTAAGAAGACATGTCTACCCTCTGTATTTATTACGACCTCAGGCCCAACGTGTGGGACTTTGCTTTGATCATTTTCGCGTCACTGGACAGAGTCGTGTGTCAAGTAGAAGACGTAGAGTAGACTAAGTTGAATTTTACAAAAACTACGAGTGTCTGTGGCCTCCGTATGTGACATCTCATTTACTTTGGTTATTGTACTTGTATCTCTGACTCTGACTTGGCATTGATATTGGCAAGGTCTTGTTTGTCGATCTGACGCTTTCGATTTCAGGGTCTCAGGGGACGATGCTAAATTTAGACGCGTTTCAAAATGAAGGTCTTGGCAGATTCCCAGGTCTTCTTTTCCTCTCCATTTACTTCCTTTCCCTAACAGATCCCAATCTTGTCTTTTCATTGTCACTCTCAAGAATTCCTCAGTAGCGAAGACCAAGAGATATGGACAGTCTGGACAACGTGGAGACGATTCGTAAATGGCAAGAAACACTGAGTGAGCATAGAGGCGACGAAGTGAGAATCGCGGACCAAGAGACCGGGGCTATCGATGCTACATCTGCGTCCTGTTGTGCTCTATCTACGTTTCTCTGTACATTGAATTGAACTTCTCATGAACCGAGCCGATGATACAACAAAAAGACGCTGGGCTCCGCATACGGTGATACTGGTCAGTCACATGGTTCCAGACCCAATAGAGAAGAACGGGAGATGGCTGCCAATCCTAGACTACTATGACTAGGGCTTTTCTGTAGCTTTCAAAAATACTTCCTACCCGGTCGGCAGATCCGCCAATGAGTTCGGGTACCATTCGATGCCATCTTTGCAAAGCGGGCAATAAACCATTGCACCATCCGATCTGAGCTTCAGTTCCACCACAATCTAGTCTCCGTCATCACCACTATCCGCCTGCTGGCCTGAATACCAGCAACCTTGCGTATACGAGTAACGGTATGGGTGAAATGACGATTGCCGCCGATTGGTGGTACCATGTGCTAACCAAGACTGACAGCGTTGTAAACTCCTCGGCTTGGTGCCACGCAACTCAGATCTTCCAAGTAGACCTTTGCAAGTCGGAGATCCAATACTACAGGCGCGGAGGCGGCTTTCCGAAACGACAAGTGGACTCTCTGTATTGGCAATTGGACGACATCTGGCAAGCACCGTCTTGGGCTAGCATTGAATATGATAGTAGGCTACAAGTCTTTACCTAGATTTCCATACATGAACACCGGTCTCAGTGCATTGGAAGCTCCTCTACCATACCGCCAAAGACGCCTACCAGCCTGTCATCATCTCACTTTCCTATCACATCACGCCGGGCTCATTCCAGACTACGTCACCTCAGACCTTTGGGCCCCTGCCAGCGGCATAGCCAACTTTCAATGTTACCTCTGGGACGGTACCTTGATCTCAAATATCAGTATACCATCTACTAACTTCATGTTGTCGCTTTGAACACAGCACTTGTCACTCAACCACCATCGTGAGCAGAAGCTTCGACTGCAACAACTCGCTAATGTATATGAACATTGTAGCGTGAGGCCAGCTTCTGGACGCGAAATCTACTAAGAATCCAATTACAACCATTTCCCTTGACCTATTTCGCTTGTCAATGCGGAATTGGTTGATCAGGGAATAATATTAAGGTACAGCAATGACAAGAAGAATTCCACCATTCAGCCGACTACCGAAGTTACGGTGTGGACCCGGCTCGACTACCTAGCTGGGGTTTGGCTCAATTTCGACTGGAATGGCGGGCTACTGCTGCCGAGGCGGCCGAGGGAGGTGGGTTATAAGCTGAAGAACGATATTGCTAGGGGTGGATGGGCGGATCAGGTCACGGTCGAGAGCCTGTTGAAGAATACTGTTGCGGATTAGCTGGGGTAAGCTAATTTGGGTAAACAAAGTGTGCTTGAGACGAAAGACTCCACACAGTCATGCAAGGACTCAGATGCAAATAAGATCTTGGCGTAGGCTTGGTCCTCGTCCAACGAGCTTACAATGAAGAGTTGCTGATGATCATGCAACCGCAACCGATAATCCTAACATTCTTATACATGCGATAAGCTTAGTACTTTTGGCATCTAGACCATCTCACGTCAGCGCGGCAGTCCTCATGCAACGGATGGTCTTCCGAGATCTAAGCGAGAAGCTAAGGAACGTCAGCCTTGCCAATTTGCAATCCTCACCTCCAGCATGTGGAACTTATGGAGTCTCTCGTCGTATCAGCCTTCTAAGTAAGCGGGCTGTTTGTGGACGAATCAGGGCCGGTCCCGCCTGAACTGCATAGGTCAATTGGATATGACCGATGCCTGTAACGTTTATTCGCAACTTCAAGCAATCCGCATTGTCTCTTGCGGGTGCCATTATCGTGATTATGGCGATCTCCTTTCCGGAATAAATGGGTCTTGAATGATAGGTGAGCAGCTGATATTGGCCACTCTTTTACACTCTGACTATCACGTGTGCAGCCCGCACAGAAGGGGTGCGCATAGGCTTGTAGCTTTCCAGTATAAAGAAAGTGTCCTAAAAAGTGATTTTTGGGGAGTATGAGTAGCTCGTTAGGCCGCAGCGAGCACGCTTGTTGTTCCTCGGAGGCGTCAACGTGCTACGTCCATTACCCCAACTCTGATCGATTTCATGTCTCACTCCCGCGTTTCGGCCAAACGGTCAGAGAGTATGTAGATCTGTATGGGAGGTCAGACGGAGCACCGCTGAGAATCTCCTGGTTTGGCCATGTCCCGCTCTCATCCTCAAGCACGCATTGATGGCATTGCCAAGCCCAACTGCCAGTTTTAGCTTTAAACCTTATAGGAAGAGAGCAAATTCCACTTCCCTGCATCATATGAGCTTCCTTACCAACATTCGCTATCTAGAAGACGCTCAAAGAACTCGTGCTCAATGTCACGGCTCGATGGCTACGACACATGATGACCGGCAGTGCTGATCAAAAGTCCAGCCTAAGCAATTCCCCGTTATCACCGTGTCCGGAGCACGCGCCAATGGACATTGCCCTAGCTGACATTGCCTGCAGGCATCGGCGTCCTGTTCCCAAGCTAAGTATTCCTAGTCACACCCATGAAGTTTTGAAATGGACCCGTTGAACAGTGGGACAGAAAGGGAGCCTCTGCTGATGCTTTCAGGCTGACTGATGAATGGGCCTTCAGCGCGTTGGCCGAGCCGTGATAGTTTTCTGGGGATTATGTGGGTGCTTTAAAATTTCTACATGACCAACCATATGCTTCTGTGACGACGGCAAGCGAGTTCCGGTAGTGCTCAGCTGTGCTCACCCTCTTGTCATCAGATTTAAACCGGAGGTATCATATGTAACACGCTTAGCAGGCCAAAGTGAATTCTCCGTATTCGGAACAACAATGACAAGAGCAAGTGCTCATCACACGATCATCTCACACGATCATCATGCATAGATCATAGAGCCGAGATGATTACATATTCTCGATCAAGTGCTTACCGATGGTCGGATGTACCAACTGTATAACCGTCAGCGACGGCGTCAATGGTCAGCAGAGCTAGGGAATTGACGAAAGAATATCATAAGGGGATATCAGAGCCCCCAGTTTGAAATCCACAATACAGCAGCTCTCCACCAAAACATTTCATCAAGATATTATCCTTCCTAACTTTGGACACGCATTTCAGCTACGCAATATTCGGCCTCGGCCTGGCGGCACAGAGCCTTACCATACCTGCCGAGCTACAACCTCGCGTCACGTAAGTTAAATCACCAAAATACTCGAGAAGCCTCAATGTCCTAATCCCAATCTTCAACAGTCACTGTGGCATTGCCACCTTCTATGACCAGAATAACCAGGCCGGTTCTTATGGTCAAGTGCACTCACTTAATCTCTCCTTTTTCTCGCCAATCATTATGACTCTCGCTGACTTCGATGTCATCTCACAAATCAGCTCTAAGATCATTACCTTATCCAACTTCTGGCAAGACAATTAATCCCCAGGCCTTCTGCGGACATAAAACCCAAATTACCAACACTAGTAGTGGCCAAGACAACAACGGCGTGAAAAATATTGTGGTTGCTATTGTGGCAGATACCTGCCCTGGCTGTGATGAGAATCACTTGGATCTTAGCCGTGGCGCGTTCCAGGCTTTGACAGGAGGGAATCTGGACCCGCCCGGGTAGTTCAACATTTGCTGGTGAGTTGGAGATCATTGATTGCGATTGGCATTTCTCTGGGCTGACTCGGACAGGCACTTCTGCAATGCCGATGGCACTTGTTAGGACTGCGAAATGATGGCATCGCACCGGACGACAATCTCAGTTGCTCTGATGGTTTCGTGATAAACTCGTTACTTTGAGGGGACGCCCCACAAAGCCTTTGTCCTAGATAGCTTCAGACGTTCGTTATAACCATGATAATACAATCCTTTGAGGTTAGTGGGTACGCTTCGAGCGATACGTAGCCTGATGTTCTCACATAGGCGGCGATTAAGTATCCCTTCAAATTCCAATTCGTACTCATTATGTTCGCTGAATCTGCCCAAGACGATGCTATCAACCAGAGGCAGCGGCTGGGGTGTCGACATCTTCGAAGAGATCTAGGTAGGTGGTGATCATGACTGCGATGAGTAGTGGGTACCACACTGCTATCTCATATCACGCTACGGTTATGTTGCGCATACTTTTTGAAACCTGGCGGTGTTTGTTGTTAGTATTACTCAGCAACGCGAGCACCTCACCAATTCCAAATCCTTGGTTCGCATCTACGACTGGGAAATCTTAGCCTTGGAATAATTCCGCTCGAAAGACTATGATCATAGATTCCGTTACAGTATAAGTGAACGATCGATGGTGGACGAACGACGCATTTTATAAGAGCCGGAAGGATTATTGCTGTATAGAACATGCAGAAGCGTATTTTGAGTCGAAACATGTAGACGGCTTTGGGCGATGATCATAATGCCTCGTCGTCGAAGAGGAAGATACCTAGGGCTGAACGCATTAGTGACGCGGCAGTCCTGATTAGAAGCAGAAATCAGCTCTAATTTCCGCCTGTCAACTTCCAATTTGGTCATAAATTTATCGATGTTACCCCGATCTACAAGCTTCTTTGACCAAGTCCAGGCGTATCTATGTACGCAGAGCTTATGAAAGGCCGAGAGATGGTGTTGAATGAGTACAAAGGAGTGCAGACGAGCCCTTAGGAAGATGCATCCGCTGTACATCTCGTCTCTGAAGCTGACGGCATTCATGGATGAGCTGAAGGGGACTCAGCTAATGCTACCGCCTTTCATGACATCTCCACAGAGATCCAAGCCGGAGGTGCCGAAATAGAGGAAAGTTTCGATGATTCCGGATCCGCTAGCTTCACGCTCGACAGAACTGGCGCTTTGGTCATGGAAAATCCAGGAGATCAACTACATACCTTTTTACATACCTGTGTAAAGGTTGGAAGCAAGTGACGAGAAGACCCACCATCCATCTTTGGTATTGATTCCCAGGCAGCAGGCTTCTCTGAGGACGAAGCACCGATGGCGCTCGCTGAGAGGACACCAGGCAATGACTCGAGAGGGGATAGGGACATTCTTTTTGAACGTCAATCCAAAAAACAATCCAGGGGCTTCGGCATTGTCAACAATTTGTACCATCAGACATAAAGCCCGGGCTAAGCTTTTGTGTGAGCGTAGGGCAGACCTTCACGTACGGAACAAGGATGGTCAGACGGCCTTGCACTCAGCCCCATGGGAAGGACAGATTGCAATAGTCAAGCTATTGCTCAAGTAAGGAGCCAACGTAGAGGATAGAAATCCTTATGGATATACGCCCTTAACCTTTGCTGTGGAGGGAGATAACGCCTCTCGTAATATCCTGAACGATTTTCTCTATAAATTAGAATTCTTCTGGTGTAGCGACTTCTGGCTTACCCTCAGTTGCCATACACAATCTAATTTACCCATCTTTGGGGAGTACAAATATCTTCGGATCTCGGAGCATTGTGATAAAAAGTGATTTGCCCCGAATTTCCATAATTGCACGTCAATAGTAGCTTGTGTCCCCAACCTTTCGACCTGAACATGCTTCAATCAACAGTAAAAGCCATGTCCTGTTCAAGGCAAGCATTCTATGCCGTCACAGCTTCCACGCCTAACGGCAACTACAGCCACGCCATCCGCTCATGAAAGATACCTTTCCACGCTAATTGGATGGATGGGTGATGATCCCAGCACAAGCGCTGTCGTTCCAGGTGGTATAAAGCCATAGAGTGAACGAGCGGTCCTCAACATCAAAGCCGCGTTTGAGGCCGCAAGCTGCAGTCTCAAGGTCAAGCCGCAGGATGTATCTTGTGGGTTTAAAGGAGTTTTGGAAAGTAGATGCGACGTGGGCGAAGTTCTTTGCACCACCGCGAGGTCGTTTACAGACCTAGCAAGTGTGTTATTGCCTTTGCCCTCTCGAAAGGTGAAGCAAGAAGAATGTGACGTAATGCAATGGCACTAATCGTGGAAACCCACTTAGAGCAGGCTCGCATTACAGCCGGAAGAGCAATGACGATTTGTTGATTATTCAATAATAGTCCTAGAGTCGACCCAGGGTGCCATTTGGCGGCTATTCTAGCGCGACTGCGGCAAACCCGACAAGTCGCGTTGCGGAGAAGTAATTCTTGCACTCTCAGTGCATTCTATCCATGTAATGCGACTCTAAAGACTATTGTCTGTAGCCCTCCTGTTGTTTGTCACTAATTTGTTGCCTCGCGCTGACTTTACCACTAGCAATCTCAGCGCAGGTTCACTCTCAACAGTCCCAGCCCCAGCGCCCCTTTCCCCATCCCTCCTGGATACCACCATGGCTCATTTCTTCGACCTGCCAAATGAGCTGATTCTCTCGATCCACGACTACCTCCTTCCTTCTGACCTGGCATGCTTCTATTGCCTGAATAAGCACATCTATGCCCTTACTGCGCTACATCAAGTTGACCATCGTCGGTTGAAGCGGAAATTTGCCATACCTTTGAGCACAGGCACTCTGGGATCGACAGCCGTTCTCGTCAGAAATATTCTAAGATACCCTCGGGCTGGTCTTTATGTGCGAGAGTGGAAGATAGACTTCTACCGCAGTGGAGGTTGGGGGAAGGAGAACGACGACGACCCTGAGGACACCAATCATATCATGTACCCAGAGGCCGACATGATCTTATTCGAAGATGCTATACGACAAAGCTCATTTATACCTGGGCTGGACAAAGTTGAGTGGGTGGCATCGATGAGGAATGGAGCAGAAAATGTTTTAATCGCTCTTGCTGTGACGCTTTTGCCTAATCTCAGAGCTATCGAAATTGGCCGAGGCTGGGAGTACCAAGGGAGACTAGCTAGCGTCCTGGAAAGTATAGGCTACTCACGCCCATCTCAACACACGCCATTTTCTAGCCTTGCAACGATAACGATCCAACCGGGCGAGGAAGGGGACAGTATTGGCCTAGCGGCTGTTGAGGCTTTCGCCACCCAACCATCAGTCAAGACACTCAACATCCATGGTATCTATGCTGAGAACGACGATCTTGAATTGGTGAAGCCGTTGAAGGGCGCCAACGTCACAGATGTGAATATCTCCGACAGCGAGATCTCCCCACAACGCCTGTCACTTCTATTGGATAACTTCGAGAATCTTCAATCGTTCAGCTATTTGCACCGTGATGACAAGTTTGTCGATTGCGAATTTGAGCCATTTCTCATTGTAAAGGCGCTGTTATCGTGTGGACGGGATACCCTTCGAGAGCTGAATCTCTGCCATGGATATTTCGTGACAGGCACTTACATGGGCAGCCTATGTAAGTTCAGCGCCTTGGAGTCAGTCGAAACAAACTTTTCTCTATTCGTTGGCTCCTCAGCCCACGCCATCGACGCTACCAAACTATTTACGACTGCGTTCCCCCGAAGTCTGCAGAAAATAAAGTTAGTCGCCGTTTGCCGGCAGAACTACCAATACACAGCCATGCTCGAGGGTCTGGTGCGAGTCAAGACTGACTCAATACCCTATCTCTGCCGTGTGGAATTCGTGAATTCACAGCTCCAAGCTCATGAAGAGCGGACATGGCGAGCACAGTGTGAAAGCGTGGGAGTCTCGCTGATCATCACCCATCAGCATCCGGTTGTGTTACCAACATTCACTACTCGCCGTACCCATTACGCCGAGCGAGAAATGAGTAGCATGTCAATCACGGACACCGGGCGAAGAGAATGACAACTTTCTATACTTGCCCTTTACCGGCTGGGGTCCGCGTCAACGTGCAGGATGTTTAACGGCCACCAGTCGTGACCATCTCATAGAAGAGCCATTGAGAAATTCATACGCAACACTTGCCACAATCCTTGAGCCAACGCCCGATACTCGAAGATTTGAGACCTTGTCATAGTCCCAATGCAACCCTTGGTTTCGTCGGAGGATACAGACTTCATTGAGTGTGTTCGGATCGCTTTCCCTTTAGACCGGGGTTTCGCGGCATTCATAATTTCTAAATTTTAATTCTAAGGGGTGGAAAGGATTAGTGTAGTACCTTGGTCTTGCAATGAACCTCAAAAAACCACGAGTTTTCCCTGTGCTCTGCCTTGTGTTTTCGACTTGATTCAGAAGAGAATGTGAGGCCTTATGTCATCGTAAGAATACTTGATTGAGTTACTGCTGACTTTGACTATGCTTTATCAAATGGTTGGTTTCTTCAAGGCATTGTCAAAGTAGTACGCTTACCTGCGATGCTTCAAAGGCGTGAATCCAGCTTGGGGGTGGTCAGCTTGGTGGTGGTGGTGGGGTAGTGCGCTTGGCGCTGACTGTTTACTTTATCCACGACGCTAATCTATATTAGAGATCTTCCTGCTATCCTTGCGTGCGCTTTTGTTGTGTATCTTGCCTGCTCCTTTTTTGAGTTGCCTTTCCAGCTCCTACGTTGAGCATACTAAACATTCAAGATGGCGTCCATTTCCATAAAGGGTTAGTCCATTGAACATCTTGTTCCCGAGAATACCAACATTGGATAGCGGCAAGTGGAGGGGCTGCTCAGGCAGTCGTTGGACTGGTTCAGGCTGGGAATCAAATCATGAGACCAAACGCTGATAAAGCTATCTCGTCTCTCGAATTCTTTTGATCAACATCTCTTTACTCCAGGGATGCTGTTCGCCAAGAGAAGGCCAAAATTGAGGCCTCGGCGGTGACGGAAAACAACGCGTACAATATTCGCAAGCAGTTCCTCGCAAATTCCGTGGCCGCCATCCAAGATGCGACCTTAGTCCGTACAACATCGTCGTCTGCACTAACCAAGCTAAGGACGAGTTTCAGAGTTTGCAAGGTCGTATACTCCCCATGGACCTTAAAGATCAAAATCAGCGCAACAGAGACGGTGAACTTTGAGGTCTGTGACTTCCGCTAACCGAAAATGGAATGTGGGAACCAGATAGCTGGTAAGGTCTGTTCTGCAGTCTTTATCTCGTGTTAGCCACCCTTTCGAATCCTAAAACGCACTTTTGGTCTCAAATTCTGGGTTTTTACCCTTGGAAATTGCCTAAACAAGTTTCGCTACTCCTGCGTTCGCCTTTGGTAAGAGACACTGACTCCGAGATGCGCTAGGTGGGTTTGGGGCGAAACTAAACAGTGGAAATATCTGGTTACTATGCGCGTCTCCTTTGACAAAGAACAAACCAAGCTCGATCTGGCTGCGATCAAGAAGAAACAGGACGATCAAGCGGCAACAGATAAGACCGCAGCAGCCGCAAACGTGGCTGCTCAGATTACTCAAGCTGTCAGGGCTACAGCAATGCCACAAAACTAGCGAGTGATGCTGCTGCATAGGCGGCGAGTCAGCAAGCGCAGGCAATTGTAAAGCGCCGCCTGGCATTGCTCCGTTGCCGGAACAGCCTACTGCAACAACATCAGTCGGAGCTTACGGATATCCTGCGGCTGGAGCTGCTCCTGCGGGTCCTTCCGATGGTGGGAAAACGGCTTATGCCGCTCAAGGAGGATATGGAGCAGCAGCAGGGGGCTATGGGGCTGCAGTAGGAGGGTATGGTGCACAGTGTTCGCAATAGTTAACTAGTTCGATTTTTGACCCCAAACCAACTAACTACGCTAATCTTTAGCGTAACTAGTTCAGTTATGTGGCCAAACCAACTACCAACTGTTAACGCTAGTTCTTAGCAGTTTTACGCTAGTTGAATTAATAGTTAAAACAGTTTGCATAAAATTCATAAAATTCATAAATCGTTCATAACTTACATTAACATAAAATAGTTGACGGAGGGTAAAATTCGAGATCTTTGAAGATCTCGGCAGAGATCACCCTAGCGCTAGGCCTATTCCGGCCGCGCTTTACCTAATTAAGTAGTCAGTCCTCACTCCGCCTCCCCGCAAGGGGTGGTCCCCTTCAGCCTTATAGAACTAAATAAAACTACTAAACTGCCAGTTTTAACTGATAGTTCATAGTTCAAATAGTTCATAACTGAACTAGTTGAGACCCCAAACCAACTAACTATTAAGGGGGAAAAGGGCGAACTGAACTGCTAAACTAATAGTTTGCCAGTTAAATAGTTAATTATTGCGAACACTGAATTGGTGCACCTGCGGCTGCTCAGCCAGCTCCAGGATTTATGAATCGTAAGTCATGTTATGCCAATGATTTTCTGGTCAAGAGCGTGTCTTGCTGATTCTAGATATCCTAGATGTGACCAATGCTCTTGCCGGTCCAGTGATGCAGATGGCTATGGGTGGCGCAATGGGAGGTGATGCACAGCCTACACAAGCATATTAGATCTTGTTTTCGAGCGCTGTTGCCTTGAATTTGAAACGTAATGAGACGTTAGATGTGTGGAGACAAAGCATGGTTTCGTGTTTTGCCTTCCTTTGTTCTATGTTCCTACGAATAGTACAGTGACTTATTCTGCTATTTTAGTCTGGTAAGGTTCCATGGTGCATGCATTTTCGTTGAAAGCCTTCGAATCAATTTGCTGAAGCGATCCTTGTCAAATAGTACAAGTGTTGTTTGCTGCATGGGGAGGAGAAGTGGCGAAATTTGGTTCATTCGATTCGCACTGTGATAGTCGTTTTGTGAGTGATGCCCTATGTTCATTAGGCCATCGAGTCAAGCACAGTCCAGCCTACCAGGGCTACTTATAAGTAGAAAGATAAGCTTGAGTCCGCGACAGAAGACTTGCGTTTCACTATCTGTGTTGGTCCGGTATTGAGGTCATGAATACTTCTCTGACTGGTCATCCTAAATGCTTGACTGTTGCTCTCGTAACTCTTTGTTGTATATTTATCAGCTTATCGAGCATATCACACCAATAGCTCTGCAGGTTTGCCTCAGGAGAGAAATACGAGTCGACGCGCACGACAAAGGACTCGCGTTTCACAACCAGTGCTCTTCGTATATGTACGTTATGAAGGCTTCTATGACTGTCGATTGTAAGTCGTCAACGCTTCATGCTTGTTGTTCTGACTGTTCCATATATTCATCAGATCACCGAGCCTACCATGCTTTCAGCTTTGCAAAAGATCCTCACTGAATTGGGCAGAAACGCACGTTCCCGTTGAAGACAAAGGAGCTTCGTTATGAAACACTATCTTTCAGGATTTCACTATTGGATCTTCGATGCCTAAGACTGTTGTATTGGATAGAACCTTCTGAACACTTCGTGCTTGCTATCCTGACTGTTGCATTTGTCGACCAGGTCATCGAGCCTATCAAACTTCCGAGTTTGCAAAACAGTCCCACTCAATTAGGTAGAGACGTATGTTCTAATTCGGGACAAAGAACTTGCGTTTTGAAACACAATCTTTCGAGGCATTGCCTTCAGATCTTCCATGGACCATGACTGTCGTATCGGGTCGAATCTGTGTAGTGATTCCACTATGTGTGAGTCTCAAACGCCTTCGTTTGAGTCATCATGGCTACGCATACAATATAAGAAGTCGACGTTCTTGCCAAAATGCATAGATCATATCACAAACAGAACGAAGTCAGATCACACACGTCTACACATCATCTTTCCGAAGACCAGCTTTCTCCATCGGAGACCCCGCATCAGCAAAGCCACCCTTTCAAAAATCGTCCCTTAGAGTAGCACAATCCAGTCTGTTATCTCTTCGCTCCTCAGGTCTACCAGTACCAACGATCCCCCCTTACTACACGAACCACTTCCTTCGAAAAAGGCACCATCCCAACCCTCAAAGGTATGTTCCCTTGTCTCTTGTCTTCTCTGCCTTCCCTGCGGCGCCCATGCTGAGGGCTCGGTCAATTGATAGATGCCTTCGTCATGGGCAGGTACACATCAAGGATGGGTTTCGTCTGTGTGGACAGATACCGCTTATCCCGGAGGTCCTGTTACGGCTGTCCAGTACGGCGTCACGATTTGGGGAGGGTACAAAGTGTTCACTGTGGACGGACCGACGGCTAAGTTTGCATACGAGACCAACATAGGAGGAGTGGGCACGATGGCTGTGTTCAAGGTGGATCTGAACGGTCGAGTGTTCTTTTTGGATAAAGGACTACTACCTCGGGCTGGAGGAAATTACCAGTTTCCATCATAGGCGGTAGAAGATTGTCGGAGCAGCAGGCCTTCTTTTCTGTTCTTTCTGTCTGATTGCTGGCTTATTAGTCTTGCAACCGGCAAATGTGAGGTTGTGGTAATGGGCGGTAGGAGGTTGTTGGAGTAGCAGGCCTCTTTTTCTTTTCTTTTCTTTCTGTCTGGTTGCGGGCTTATTAGTCCTGCAAATGGCAAATGCGAGGTTGTGGTAATGGGCGGTGAACGTGGTTTAGACTAGGGAGCCTCCGAGACCTGCTTTATAAGGTAAAACACGCTCATTTAGGAATCCAAGTTTGATTTCCTTAGCCTTCACAAACAAGAAAATATCACGTGATGGGGTTCCGTCAACCTTTTTCATGACTTTCTGTTGCGGAATTTCTCACGAATGCCCGGATCCCTCGAGTCGGCAGTCTCGAAATTGGGATATTGCAACTTTGGCGATTCTTAAGATAGTTTCGACTCATAAGCGAATGAAATAATTATCGTCTTCGAATGGACCCTTGAGGCCCGTACTGGATGTACCTCGTTGGGGGTAGAAGCTGATTACTCAGCAAGAACAACTGCGCTAGTAAAAAGTTGCCTCAGTCCCTCAGATGTGCCAAGCTCCGCTAAGCCCCTTCGGGTTAGCTTCCGCTCGTTAAGCCCCTTCGGGTTAGCGCCTTCTGCTTACTACGGAACCTTTAGGTAGTACGTCTGAGTGTAAAATCCGAATATTACGTCTAGTTCGCCTTATTTTAATTATCGATTATTAAAATACCCGTACTATTCCACTTTTAGATTAATATCGTAATCTTAGCGATAAAATCTAAATTTATTATATATTAATATAACCGCGTATAGAAATATTATAGTTAATAATTACTTTAATATTAATAGAACTTAAGTTATAAATAACTATTTATAGGCTTTTTTATTATTATTTATAAAATTATAATACCGACGTAATAAAAATCTTATTAAAAGTATTTATTAATTAATTAATTATCGCTATTTATTAAATATTAAAGAGTATATATTTATTATTAGAGATTAAAGATTATTCTTTACCTAGCCCCCCCGATAAAATATAACGCGTTTAAGCCCTAGAACTTTATAAAGATCGTATTCTTATTATCCCCGTTATTATCTATTACCCCGTTTTCTCCTTTTTCTCCTTCCGTCGGTTTATCCTAATTTATATCGAGGCCGACTATTTTTATATCCGTTTTAAATTTTATTTTAATATTTAATATATTTTTATTATTAAGAATTATATTATTAATTCTAATATAATTATAAAGCTTCGCCGGTTTAAACTTCTTTTTATATTAAGGGCCCTTTTAAGTTATATAATAATATAAATTATATAAAGCCTCTTTATAATAATAATTATTTAAATAGAATAAATTCTCTACGTTAAAAGTTAGAGATTATAATTAAATTATTCGTATTAAATACTCGTTTTTTTATTTAAAAGAGTTTATTAAATTCGTTATTAAGGCTCCGTAAACTCTATCTCTTATATCGAATCCTATATTTCGCTACTCCGCTCGAGTATCCATTATAATAAAAAGACGATTAAGACTATTATTTATCGTTATATAGACTTTAATATAACGGAAATAATAATTAAAATAGAACTATATATTTATAGATCCGGGATCTTTATTATATTTATTATTAATTAAGTAATCGGGATAGTTTAAGCGCTAAATATTATATTTAAAAAGAATACTCGTTATATCTTTACGAATAGCTTTATTAACGCCGAGTAGGGTAATATAAAGTTAATTCGTTATATAAATAACCCCCTCGAGCGTTTCGGGGTCTCTAATCGGGATATCGTAGTTTTTATTTATACTATATTTTACTAGTTTATAAAAGCCTCCTTTAAGTATTAACCTCTCGTCCTTTATTAAATAAAGGATAATTTCTTCGGTATAAATAAAGTAATACTTATAAATTTAGTTACGGGTCTTTTTTAGAAATATTTCGAATATTACTATAATATAATAGTAATTCGATGAGTTTTAACTATAAAGTAAATTAATTAATATATATATTATATTATAGTAGGTATTAGGAAGAGAGGGTATTAACGATTTAAATAATAATTCCGATATTATAGATTAATAATCGAAAGGGGATTAATAATCGAAAAGAATTATCTAAAATTTTATTAGAATTAAGTTTTAGTCTAGGAAATAATTTTGAAAGTTTAAAAGTTTTAGGCGGGGGGCTAGCCTTTTAATATTAAACCCTTAAGGATAATTAATAATAAATATATCTTAAGGTCGAGTTTAAAGTTATTTAAACCTAAGGGTTTAATTATTTAAAATTAAAACTTTAATTATTTAATATTAAGATTTCAGATTCACTATTACTATAATCGTGGCCTTATTATTATTATATATAAATTTTAATTATTATTACTATTTAAAAGTCTAGGATATTAATATTAATATACTTATAGTTATAAAAAATAAAGTTAATATATTTATAGTCTTGAACTTTAGTAGTAAATTCGAAATTTCAGTTTTATTATAATTATTCATAGGTTTAGTATTATTATCTAGAGGACTATTATAAACGACGCGGTAAAACTACGCCGCGCGGATTTACTAGCTTTCTAACCGTTATTAAAGATTATTATAATTATATTTAAAAATACTTTATTAAATTACTACTATTACTTTATTAATCTCGGTTTATATAATATTATTCGCGATTAAAAAGGAGGGTTCCTAGGCGGCCCCCTTTATAAATAATAATAATTTAATATATAATAGTAGAGTTAGAAAGGTCGGGTTATTAGAGTATTTAAATACGAGCTAAATAATCGCTTTATAAGATTATTTCTATATTAATTTCTAATAGCGGATCTTCTCCCTAACCGGACGTTTAAAGTATAGGTTAATATTAAGCGCTTTTTATTTACCTAATATATATAGGCCCTTCGTTTATATATAGTATTATCCCTCCTCCCCCGTTATTAATACGTTCTTATTAATATTTATATCCTTTACCGTTTTCTATTATTTAGCGGTATAACTAAAAGGGTATTTTAAATTATATATTATTCCGGCTAGATCGAATTCGCTTAATTAATTTATAAGAATTCTAGCCGGGTACTAATTAAATTATAAATAAAATAATTTAATTATTTAAACGGATACTAGATTTAGGGATCTAGTCGATTCTTAAGATTCCTAGATTTATAAATAAAGTAAAGTAGTTATAGGTTATAAAGGTTATATATCGGCGCTCGGCGGGTCTATTAATATTCTTTTTAACTAGGTTATAAAGGTCGTAATAAATAATATTATATATTATTATTCCTTAGGTTAGAGGCTTAGTAATTTTAATATCGCGCTTTTTCTTTATAAATCTACTAAAGTCCTCGTCTCCTTTAATTTTAAGATTTATTCTTTTTTTCCTTTATTTTATAAATATTCCTTTAATAGACCTTATAACCTTATTCTTTTTAAATTTAATAAATGTTTTTTATTTATATTTAATAGGCGTCTCCTTATTATTAGGTTAATCCTCTATATTTTTATAATTATAATTAATATTATTATCGATTAATATAACGTCGTTATTAATTAATATACCGTCGTTATTATTTTTATCTACTTTTTCCTTCTTTTTTTTACTATAAATCGACTATTCCTTTTTAATTATTTAAGCCTTAAATACCGCCGGTTTAGCTTTTAAGATTAACGCGTTACTTTTATTTAATTTATATTTTATATCTAGCTTCGGGGTAGGCCCTTTATACTTTAGTTTAATATTATTATCTTCGAAGGCTAGTTTATAATCCTCCGTAAAGTAATTCTAGTTATAATATTAATATAATAGACGGTAGAAGTTAGCGAGTAGGATTTATTAAGATTTTATTTTCGAGTATCTCGCCTAAGGTTATCCTTATATTTATATTATCGGAGGACGGTTTATTTAATAAATCCCCTTCGTTATTATTATTGTTAGAGTAAACTATATCGTTTAAGAGATTATTAATCTCCGTAATTAATATTAAATTATAAATATTATTATCCTTTATTATAATTAATATTAAAGTATAAAGATTAAATAAAGAGATTAAGAAAGTTAGTTTAAAAAGAAGAAAGAAGAAGTAAAAATTAAAATAAAAGTTAATTTAAGAAATAATTTTAAAGTTTAAAGATTTTTAGGCGGGGCTAGAGGCGCCTAAATATTATTATTAATAATTATATTATTTAAAAGTGAATTTTTATTATTCGAAAATGAATTTTAAATTTTTATTTAATTTAAGGATATCTAAGATTTAGCCGTTATTAATATTAAATAAAGAGATTAAATTAGAATATTATTATTTAATATTAAATATTTATTTAAGTTTTACCTCCTAGTTAAAAATATTTAAATTTCAAAATAATCTTCTAGAGTAATGACTTCGTATATTAATTAATATTAAATATTTATTTGAGTTTTACCTCCTAGCCAAAATTATTTAAATTTTAAAATAATCTTCTAGAGTATTAACTTCGTATATTAATTAATATTAAATATTTATTTGAGCTTTACCTCCTAGCCAAAATTATTTAAATTTTAAAATAATCTTCTAGAGTATTAACTTCGTATATTAATTAATATTAAATATTTATTTAAACTTCACCTCCTAGCCAAAAATATTCAAATTTCAAAATAATCTTTTAGAGTAATAACTTCGTATATTAAAATTTAGTACGTAAAACTTACTAACGATTATTATTACTAGTATTATTATTAATATTTACTATACTAACCCTATTATTATTATCGTCGGTAGTATAATAATTCACTTTATTTATTAATTTTATTTAAACCTTTATTACCTTTATTCATTAAAATTCCTTACCTCTCTTTACTTTTCATCGACTTATTATTTAATTATTCATAATATTATCCTCGTTAATATCTCGTAAAGATTCTCCTTCTTTAATAGTCGTTAGAGCCTCGATCCTCGCGTTTATATTTAGAGCCTTTAATAGATCATTAATAAATATACGTTAAAAGATTAATAAAATAATACGTTAGGCCGGAGAACTAAGGGTATAAATCGATCTAATCTAGGATATACTAGAAAAGTTCGTTAATAGTACGGAGATTATTAACGAGATTATTACGGAGGTATAGGGTATATTAATAAACGATAAACTTTAAATAATAAAATTCGGGAGTAAATAAAAGATATATAAAGCGCTAGACTCGATAATTCTATAAAATATCCGAAAACGGGCGATAGTTAATTATAAACGAAAAGAAAAATATATTAAAGGTATATAAAATATATAGAGGACCGTAGTATAAAATTAATAGTTCGATACTATAGAGGAAAATTACCTCGGCTATATAAATTAAATCGCTAAGAAATTTATTTATAACGACGTTTATTTTATAATTATTTAGTTAACGGTTAATTATTTAGAACGGAACGATTATAAACGAGGATCTACGCGTGAAAGTATCCCGAAAGATTAATAAATATTAAATAATTTAAATAAGATTAACGCTTATACTCTTTTAATTAAGTCGGGCTTAACGAATAAATAATTAATAAAATTAGAGATTAATCGAAAGTATCTAGTAAGGTTAAAGATAGATAATAACGAGGGACCTTTATTATAAAGAAAATATAAGAGATATAATTATCGAATCGTTAATAATAAGAAGATTAAACTTAAATCGGTAGATTATAAAGTTAGTAATAACGATTTAAACGGTACCTCGGAGAATAAAAATATAGTACCTTCGAGCGGTAACTTTAATAAAGACGATAATAACGATAACGATAATAGCGACGACGATAATAGCGACGACGATAATGGCGACGACGATAATAGCGACGACGATAACGGCGATAAGGATTAAAGAATAAATAATCGGGTTAAGTATTTCGGTTATAATTATATAGGCCTATCGGCTAATTCTCTTAAATGGGTAGTAAAGAAAAATCTAAAGACTACTAGTATAGATAGCGAGGCTAGTTAAATCGGTACCCTCCGGGTATTTATAAAAGCTGGGTCCGATTTACGATATATTTATTATATATATTTATATACTATAGCTAGATATTTCGGCCTATAAACTAAATTATTAAACGAAGAGAGTATCCGCTTATAATTAGTTAAGTACTAGCGTTATCGAAGTAATATAGATACTTTTAAGATTAATATAGTTATTAAGAATTAATAATAGATAATAACCCGATTATAGATAAACGATAATAAATATAAAGTTTATAAATACCGAATAATTAAAACGAGTATTAGAGTATTCCTAACCGATTAGATATCGCGGTTTATCGTTTATAAAATAGGAGAGCTAGAAGTATAGGATACCTAAAAAGAGACGGGTAATATTATTATTAAAAATATATTTAATTAATTATAAACGGGGGTAAATTTAGAGGGTAGCTCCGAGATTAAAATTAGAGATATTATAACGAAGGAGTTCGATATATATCTTTATTATTAAATAAAGCGGAACGGATAATTTAATAAAGAGTAACTACGGATAATATTTTATTTATTAATATAATAAATTATTTAATAAGATCCGATATATTAGGCTTTATATATATACCTACGACCTAATCGTAATTACCGACTAGTTTTATATTTTTATTATATTAAATATACTCGGCCTAAAGACTCGACTTTCTTTTAATATATCGATATAAATATATTTAAATATCTCGCCTATAAATATAAAGTTAATATTATATAGGGATTAATATCTCTTAATAATAAAATTATTAATAATTATATAGAGATTATTCTAGGTTTTTATAAAAATATAGCCGAATAATAAAAGAGAGTAAAGGGGCGGGGAAAAGTAATAAATAATTATATATATAGGATAAATAAAATCTAGGAGTTAATAAATATAATTAATTATAATTAATTCGTTCCGGTACTATATACGTATAGAGACGTAAAGATTACTCGGCCTAAAATATTATATAATTTAATATTAGGCCGCCTAGATATTACCCTCTAAAGAATTATCCTTTTATAGTTCGTAAAGGTAAAGGAAGATAACGAGACTTTAAATAACGAGGAGTTCGATAAATAATTAGACCTCGCCTTTATTTATTTAAAGTAAATAATAATAAATTTTATATTATCGGGGTTACCGAATAAATTTAGTTTAATTCTTTATCGATTTCCGGCTAGTACCTAGCTCGTTCTAATATTACCCGTTAATTAAATATTAATATATAAAGTAATTTAAGAAGACCTAGTTATTTAGGGTTATATTAATTTACTATTAAGAGTTAACCGAGGGCGCGTATAAAAAGCTATCTAAGGATATCGCTTATAAATATTAAGGTTATTTAGGGTAATTTAAAATAAAGTAAAATAAACGGAGAAGAGATTTTATAACGAGAGTAGTTTTTTTCGATAAGCGAATAATAAAATTAAAGAGCGCTAGTATTAAATTATATAGATAATATAGGATATTATTAATTATAAAGTAAAACCGCGCGGCGCGGTTTTGCTTAACTTCGTTATTTTAATTTTAATTATAATAATCCTATATTAACTATTAATATTAATTTTTAATATTAATAATCTGCGTTATAAATTATATTAAAATAGAAACTATATTATTATTTATTAATTTATTATCTAGCCCCTTAATATCGTCTCCCCGTTTATCTCCGTTATATATAAAGACCGTAAACCGTTTATTTAAATAAGCGCGCCGTACCTTTACCCTAAACCTCCGCCCTTATATAGTCTTAAATAAGTTAATTTTTATTTCCTTTTCTTTAAATTTTTCCTCCGCCCCTACCTCTACCTTTACCGGTAGTAATAATTTATTAGAAAAGACGGAAGCGGGTAATAAAAAACGTCGTCGACGGTAAACGGAGGGCGAAAAGATTACTAGTATATTAATAATAATAAACGATATATAATAAGATATAAAGAGATTTTTAAGAGCGCTCTATAAACTATATAAGATTTATACTTTTTATTTAATATAAAAGTAATTTTTTAATTTCGCTTATAACGAGTTATTTAGCGATTCCCGATTCGAAAAGTAATTAATACCTAAACGGCGCGATTTATTAATTAAGAGGTAAGGCTAACTAGTTATTAATATACTTTAACGAGAAATTAAAGTCTTAAGGGAGTACGAAATATTTAATATTTTTCGTTTATTTATAAAAGGGCTTAAGGGCGGTACCTTATAATTATTTAAAGATATTATTCTAATTATATTACGGCTGGCCTTATAATGGCTTAATATCTTCTACCGACTTTATTATAAAAATAGATTAAATAATCTATCGTTATTATTAATAAATCCTACTACTTAATAACCCGCCGTTTTTATATTATTAATACTCTATTATTTAATACGGTCTTATAGGTCGATTAACTTTTAGATAATTTTAAGGCTTTATTTATATTAAGGGGGGGTACGATAACGAGTTCTCGATACTCTATACTAATTTAATTTAATTATTTTATATTTAATATTATAACGATATATAATAACCCTAAGAAAAGATACCGAAGTAAGAATTTAACTAATAAGGTAGGCCGCGAGTATTATTTTAATTTATAATAATTTTAAATATATAAAAAGAAGGCGTAGGGAAAGAATAAATAATTACCGAGAATTCCGATTAATTACTATTATATTAATTTTAGAAGGGCGTCTCTTCGATAAAGGGGCCCTTCGGTAAAATATATAACGCCCGATAATTATATTATTATTAACCGAGATAATCGCTCGTTAATTAATACCTATTAATATAGATATAAAGGTATATTCTTTATTTTTAATTTTATTACTTTTCCTTTTACGCCTTAATATTAATTAATATATATTAACGAAATTAAGTTTTAGATTCGGTTATATTATATCGAATTAATAATCTCGGCGGTATATATATTTTATTTAGGTAATATAAAGTCTTTATAAATAAAAGTAATACCGGTCCTAAAGAAATTAGACCCGGTAACGACGAGATACTTCCCGATAATATTAATATTTAAAGATAAGAGTATAACTACTAATAATATTTATATATTAGAGGATATATTTAAATATTAATTTAGATTAGATAATAAAAGCCCTATTTTTAATATTAATATTCGATTAATATACGGTAATTTTAAGATATAATTACGTATATAATTTATTAAGGTTTTATGTAGCGATATTTCCGAGCTCTTATTTAATACTTTTAATTAACTACTACCGGGTTTAGGTCTTTAGTACCTTCGCTTTAATATATTATAATTATTTTATAAGATTCATTAAGGCCCTAATAACTTTATAGATCTATTTACTTTATAATATATAACCGATCGTTAGGATCGCTTTAGGGTTATTTATTTAATAGACTTTTAAGCGTTAAAGGATTTAATTATTTATAATTATTAAATATATATAATAGGAACCTAGGTTAGAATCCTAAAGTAATAATTTATAGATTTTTAATATATAAAGGATATCGTATCCTAGCTCGCGGTATAAAGTATCTTTAATACCTAGCCTCGCGTATTAAAAAAGATTTTTAAAATTATATATACCTAACCTTTATCTACTCGCGATTAATAGTTCTAAAATTATTAATATTTCTATATATACGTCGAAATCTATTTAACCCTACGATATATTATTAAATATATTAATATTAACCTACTCCGCTACGCTTTATACTACGTTATAATTCTTTTTTAGGCCGACGCTACTAGTACTTTAAAATATATATAGGCCCTATTTTATATACTTTATATAATAAATTTACCGGTAGTAATAATAAGGTTATAAAAGTATATATTAACGAATAGTCTTATAAACCTACGGGGAATAATAAATATAAATTTCGAGCTCGACCGCTTTCTTAAACTATTTAATAATAATCTTAAAGTATTTTAATACGATCGGTCCTATTATTCTAAATATAGTAATATATTATTTAAGAATTAGGCTTTTAATAACCTATATTTTCTAAAGTTAAAGAGGATAATAGAGTTTATATTCGGAAAATCCTCTTCGGTTATATATCCGGTTAAAAGCGCGGCCGAGGATATCTAGAGTATAACCCTTAACCTCGCGTATAAGTTATTTATTTATTATACCGAGTAAGATAAATTTTTTCTAAATTTAATTATTAACTTTTTCGATACCGGATTTAAGCGATTAAATAGGAACGTATTAAAATATAACGAGTAGTATATTTAAGAGTATATATTATTAGCGGACGACGAATACGAAGATATTTTAACGGCTAGGCTAAAGATTAAATATAACTTTATATTAAGGAGTTTTATAATTTTAACTTCTACCTTAAAGTCTTTAAATATAATATTTATCAATTAACTTAATAATAAATCCGCGCGGCGCGGGTTTATTAACTAGTCTTAAAATCGCGTAGGGCGTTATTTATATTAACGGGATCGAAAGGGGGTTAATTTTATTAATTAATTCGCCGATACCTTTTATAATAACTAGTATAATTATTATAATATTATTAGTTCCCCCTTTAATTTACCCGCCTTATTATAAGGGCTAGGCTACGAGGTATAACTTTTATTATTATACTACTCCTTAATAATATAATATTTATTATCTTTATATTAGGTCTTTTTCGGCTCTATATTCCGAGGTTTATTAAATTAACTCTCCGCCGTATTAGTTTTAATACGAGATTTACTCTTTATAATAAGTATATTTAATTATTTAGCTTTTACCCTATTAATTACGGTTCTACCCTTAATATATATTTTCTTAATTATTAGTTTATATTTTATTTTAATTAACTAGTTATCTATCCGCTCTTTAAATTTAATTTACTCTTTATTAAATAACGGATCTAGCCGCCGCTTTCTTTTAATATTATTATATATTATTTACGCGTCGAATATTTTACCCCGATTTAACTCTTTTTATTATCTTTACTTTAAAATATTTAATATTTTAATATAATATAAATAAAGATTAGACCACGCGTTATTAATTTATTAACGTATAATTCGTTTATTATAAATACTTTTTACCTACGTCGCTAAATTTCTTAAGATTTTATCCGGTATTATTAAAGATATAAGGAAATATTAAAACGAGTTAACGAATTTCTTATTTAATTTTTAATATCGTTAAACTCGAAGTTTAGATATATATTACGGATATTTAAATAAATTTTCGTCTACCGATTTATTTAACCCTATATGAATAATAATAGGCGTTTATAACTCTAGATTATAAACCGAGTAATAGGGGAATGACTTCGTATAATTCGATATTTTATATTCCGTATTATTAAAAAAGGCGAGGCCGACGTCGCGAATATAATTATTTTTAAATACGTTAAGGAGATTATATAAATTAGGTATTATTCGAGCTCGTCGGTTAGTATTTATATAATTTATATAAACTCTTTTAAACCCCGATAGAGATTTTATTATTATATTATCGAGCGAAGCCGGCTCCGTTAAAGACGTACCGTTTTTAGGGCCTATATATTAAGGTAGATATAATAAAATAAAATATATTTACTCTTAACTATAATATATCGAGCGACCTATATATTAATATACCTTCTAAATAGACGAAGGGAGTAATTATTAAATAACTTTCTTTATATCTAGATTATTAACCCTTAACCTATAGGTATCCGTTATAATAATAATATATAAAGATAAACCTTAAGCGGATAGTAGATCGAAATATATTACGATATTTTATTTATCTTAAATAACTATCGCCGCGAAAAAAGGTACGACTAACTTCGTACCCTCGATCGGATACGATAATCGTCTTATTTATATATATATTAATTAATATATATCCCTAACCTAGGTTATAGAATCTATAAAAATAATCGTCTTTAGAATATCCTAGGCGGTAGTAATCTACGACGGTAAAATATATTATAGGTTAAATATATCGTTAATAGGATTATAGGTAGTATTAGTTTAAATATATATCTCTAGCCGATTAAACGGAGTCTTTATAATAATAATATCTTCCGTAAAAATATATCGCTCTTATATAGTCTTAAATATTTCGATATCGAGTATTATAAAAATCTTTAAAAGAGGGATATTAAATAGTAATTATTTTCGGAGGATACCTAGATTAAAATATACTAATCGAAATTCTTTCTACTCGGTTACTAGATAAAGCTCGTCGATTATTAATAAATATAACCGTAATATAAAACTAGTATACCGTAGTACGTCGGTATTAAAATTATTCGAACTAGTAATTTTAGGATTTATAAAGATTATTATTATTAACTACTTATCTATAAATCGTATTTAGTTATTATACCGTAGGTAAAGTAGCTAGAGTATATTATTATAATATTAACGAGTTTATTACTATCGCCGTTTAGAACGAAGGGTTAATAATTAAATATACGATTTAATTTCTTATATTACTCTTCTAATAAAGTATTTAAAAATATAATAATTAATACCGCTTTAATAGGTAAAAATATTAATAATAAAACCTAAAAGACGATACTTTTATTAAATCTAGTTTTCGTAATTAAGATTAAATCCGTTCTTTAGTTTAATAATATATTTAAAATATTATATTACTTCTCCTTAAACTCGACCCCGAAATAATATATCGCGGCGCCTTCTATATACTCTCGATCTAAAGTTTTATATAAATTATTTATCTTTATTATAATAGGCGTAGACGCGAAATCGCCTACTATATATAATACTATTATAATAAATATTAATTTTAACCCTGAATATATTTCGCGGAGGGTTTTATAACGAAGGGGATTTACTAATAATAAAGAATAAAAACTAGCGATAAATAATTATTATTATAGTAATAATCGAAACTCGAGTTATAATTAAGGATTTTTAGATAACCTATATTTATTTCGTTATATATACGATAGATAGTATTATAGATAATTATATTCGAAAGAGTATATATAGAAGTATTAGCGCGCGATTAATTTAAATCTTATTCTAAAATAATTAAATAACGATCGCGTTATAAAGTTAATTATTAATAAAGAAAAAAGTTAACGGAAAAATTTATATAAGCGGCCCGCGAAAATAATACGAACCTAATAAAAATATAGGGTTTTACGCTTAAACCTGCCGCCGTTTAGCTGCGAAGTTAGTATTTCTAACCCGAAGGGGCTTAGTGAACGGGAGCTAACCCGAAGGGGCTTAGCGGTGGCTCGGCAGGTCTGAGGGACTGAGGCAAGTAAAAAGATAATACTGCCCGGTGTGCCCCTCTTCCTCTCTTCACTCAGCTCCAGACTGCAGCGTTTTGGTGCTCAGTATCGTTGGGTCACACATCCTTTTTCCTTCTTGAGAGGCTTCTTGACTTCAAACTGCTATTGGGATCGTTTATGTCACGAGACCATGCGTTTTAGGCTTTATCTTGGTGTTGCTTGGACGCTCAAAGCACGATCAGTGGTCAGCTCGTAAATTGACTTCAAGACCGCAATAATTATTGCAATATTAGAAGAGGGAATCTAAAGACTCTGCGTCTGCAATCGCTACACTTCCACACTCCTCGTCTAAACAACAGAGACACAGCTCGCATCCTGGACGACCTTCCTCCCCCTCCGCCTTATACCACTCATGATCCCAATCCTAAAGCTACGAGCCCGGAGCACGCTGTATTGAAGGCAGTAGAAAGAGACCTGAAGACCTCTATGTGCGCAGCGTTCAACGCAAGAGAACGGACAGACTGCAGCCCCGAAGCCCAACCCCAAGCCGAACGCAGATCTTGGGCCCGCGCTACACGAGGCAGTCTCCTCAAGGAACAGAGAGAAGAACAGAGCGTGCGTGAATACCCACGCATATGATTCCACGCCTACACTGTGTAGCAATCTAGCGAGGAGATGCCGAGCTGGTGAAGATGTTGCTGGAGCAAGCGCAACCTGACTTAGAAGCAAAATCCTTTAGCGGACCGACAGTGCTCTACGGTGCAGTCAAAGAGGGGAACACGGAGCTGGTGCGGCTGCTTCTTCAGTGTGGAGCCAATGTCAACACGAAGCCAAGCGCGGCCTCTCCACCTCTATACGAAGCGTACTCAAAATTGCTATAAGGAAATCTTCCGAATGCTGCCCGAAAGCCCAGATATCACTGTCGATGCTACACCCCCAGGAGATAACACGACGCTCTGGCATGGGGCGAAAAAGGTGAACGGGGACACTATGAGGGCGCTGTTGAGCAAGGGCACCATAGTCGATTCCAAAGCCTTTCGTGGTACTACTGCCCTGTAGCATACTGCTGTAAGAGGCGATAGAGAGACTGCGGATGTACTCCTACACCATGGGGCGAAGGTCGATGTAAGCCTCCTGGGGCAAACACCGTGTTGTGGGAAGCGGTCTGTAAGGGAAACGAGACAATGGTCAAGCTCCTGATGTTTCGTGGAGCTGACAGAAATTCCAAGAGCTTTGGCACCGAGACTGTGTTGACGCGGGCTACGAAGAATGGGATCAGTGATTTAGTGCGGATTCTGCTCGAGTACGCAAGTAATATGTCTGATTGTGTGGTCATTTCATATAGATATACCCATGTATCCTTTTTGGTGAGCGCGTCTTTTTGAAGGTAAATTCAGCGCTATAAGCAGGAATTCAAGCAGTTGGACATGAGTAACAAATTTGATGAACATTATCACCATGAATCGCCCGGAAATCAAGGTATATCCTTGTCAAGTAGCGAGCAGTCCTCATCCTTCCCTTTATATATTTGCATGACGCACTGCCCATCGGACGGTCTCAAAAATCCCAAGTAACCCCTCCCAACCTCGCCCCATTGTCCATCGTTCACCTGAAAGATGATCGGTTGGTTGTTGTGGTAAGACGCCATGAATTGGTTCAGTCCCGACAACGCCGATGTGAGGATCCCATATGTCACTTTTTCTTTGTTCGAGTCCTCAACGTACACTTGGACGTTGAAACTAGGCTGGTTGTTGGTGTATGAACCTTCTGGTAGAAACGTGTCGGCATGGTTCGTGAGTGATGCTAGAGTTGCCCTGACGGCCAGGGTGAAGTTGATATAGTCGAGTGGGGGTGGAGTGAGGTATTTGAGGGAGAAGAATGTGTAGGTATTGGTACCGGGCGTGCACCAGAGGTAGTCCATGTTTCTCTCGTTGGAGCCTGACAGCGGGAGCGTTTGGGCTCGAGGGTTGGTGACATCTGATTGTTGGACCAGGCTGCACGAAATTATCAGGGTTTGTACTTGATGTGGGACTGAAGTTCAGGGTGTTGCAAACGGATGAAGCCTACTTACTTTCCGGCTATGATCCCTGGCGCGTTGCTGCACTGCAGCAAGTACTTGTTGTCTCGTTCTGCTATGCCGTTTTCAGAAGCGAGGGGACTTGCTATGCTGCTGAAAGTGCAAAAGGCTACTAGCAGAGCTGCGAGACGAGGAAAGGCAATTCTGGACCCCATGTCGACGCAATCAATGTGTATATATTGAGCAAAGGATGGCAAGTAAATGAAATTCAACGAAGCGAAAACACGTTGTAATCACGATATAAGGCAGCGAGATAAGGACAATACTTAAGGCAAGACATAATGCCGCAGTCGTGGCTCTGCGGCCAGTGAGGAGTTCACCAGTGTCGCTAATAACCTGACACAAAAGCGCAAGCGATTTAGGAACACAAATATCGCCAATAACGATTCGTCGCGAGATCCGAAAATAGACACCTCGTGAAACAAATGCTTGATATAAGATTTGATAAGATAAGTGGCTATTATTGACTGGGGAACGCCCTCGAACGATGAAGTGCAACGGAATTATAGAAACATTTTGTTTAATTGGATATTCGGATCCTAGGATTCGTGGGGTTTGAGGATAGCAAAGTGCATTAGGAAGCTTCATATCATACACGGAATCGATCAAACTCCAATGAACAAATCCCGCGCTCAACTGTATGCGCATAGCAAAGTCGTCAAAGCCCAGAAACTTCAATCAAAAGATGTTTTTTGCTTGTGTAACCCACTGAAGTAATCAACAGCAAAATCAAGGCGTGATGAATCTCGAGCCGTTATGTTGTACGTAAAAATTCCCACCGCGATTCTAGATTTGCATAATCAGAAGGCTCTTGGGACCTGTCCAGTTTGTAGATTTCATGTTCCATCTCATCCTCTTCCTACCCTAGTCTCACTACCTGCTCTCCTTACTAGTAGTGACATGATCCCACGTGTAGTTGCAAATCTTAAGTTTCAATGTAAGCCTGGAAAGGATTCCCGTCCTTTCTGCTAATAGCCGAAGTTGAGGTGTTTGTTGGACGAGACATTCATGGCCTGAGGTTTTGGGATAGAGAATCGAGCGGGTTGAAAGCGAGCGTCGCTACTCGTAGAAGCTGGCGAGTTGCATCAACGGCTCGCTTGATCAAGCCTTTTGAAACAACGGCCAGCTCCATATTTGGAATTGGTTGCCGTTTCACATAATCACTCGGAGTTGGTAGTTACGACTATTGATTATTGTCCAGCTCAATAAGTAATTCCCGAATTCTTTGCAACACCTGCTGCCAAGTTTCTTGGGTGTCATGGCCAAATAATGTCCTGCCATTAAAGGATGTAATACTCCGCTATCTCTCGCCTGCTGCTCGCGCGTTTTCATCCCAATATCATGTCCACCAGACACCAGGATTGATCTCCTCGACCTGAATTGAGGCCATGCTGCATTTAGCAATTCCTCCACGTAGCTCGCTCAACAGCGTCTGTGACCCGCGCACACCTTCGAGCGACCCTACGAAATATAGATCTCCTACAGTAGCTCAACATCATCAACTCTACCTAGGCGCTTAACAATACTACTTCGTCGATCTTATGAATAGCGGTACTCGGTGGATATGTAAAAATGCGAAACTCAAAGACTCTCGCCTCGACGCCTCCTTTTGGTTGTGCTGAAATCGACGTAGAGATAGCTTGCGACACGCTGCGCCGTCCGACTACCTCTCGCTAGGCTTGGAACATTTTCTACCAAAAGTCTTAAGAACCTGCGAATCGCGTTCCCGTACCCTAACACGAGTTGGAACATCATGCCGTGGCGACTGCTCGGCAATCAAGCCTAGCAACGCTGGTTAATTCACATCATGTCCCTAGGCTGGGATGCTTGTTTGACATCTTCACAGTTTGAGAGTTGTTACCTAATGATAATGGAGGTCTGTGGAGCCGATGCCTCCGTCACTCCCTACAAATAGGTAGCCACCTTCTACGATCCAATGCTTCTGTCTGGTGAACATTGTAGTGGTCGAGATTTCAAGTCGGATATTCGTTCTCTCATTTCATCTTGTATAGGGAAAGTCTCGTCATCTTCTTTGGCGTTCTATCATCACTCTTTTGCACCGCAAACTCTGCCTATGTGCATCATTCTTATTCTCATGCGTTCTGGTACCCTGGTGGACCCAGTCTACGATCTTCCGTCTCTAGTTCTCTAGCTGCTGGTAGCAGTTCCAGCGCTTCGATCACGTTAAGGCCCGGTTCCACTGTTGTTCCCACTGTTACTAATTCTGATCTCATTGGTCCGACGGATACTGCATCACGCTTGCAGCCAGGTACTCCCACGGACACGGTTATTTCAGGTGTTTCTGGATAGCAAATAGCCTCTGGTATCACCGCCCCCTCCTCGGCTGGCTCTTCTCCCCCATCCAGTGGAGGCATCGCTTTAGGCTTCAGTTATGACGCCTCCGTCGACTTCGCTACTGAGTTTGCTACAGCAAGAAATCTTGTAGGCACTTCTGGCTTCACCAGCGCTCGTATATATACGATGATCGAGCTTGGATCCACAAATACTCCGATATCAGCTATTCAAGCGGCCATAGACACAGGAACGACGCTTCTCCTTGGTTTATACTGCTCGGGCGGTGATACGAATTTTACTCATGAGACCGAAGCGCTCGCGAGCGCAATCACGCAATATGGCACCGCATTCACAGACCTGATCGTTGGTATCTCAGTCGGCAGTGAGGACCTCTATCGCAATTGTGTGACCACCGACGGTGTAGGCGATACCGCTGCCAATATCAATAAATACATCTCACAAACCAGAGCAGTACTTACAAACGCGAATTTGAGCAGGTTTGTCGGCCACGTTGATACCTATGGCATTTGGACCAACCCTTCAAGTGGTGGGCTGGTATTGCCTAATGTTGATTTTGTCGGCGTCGATGCGTACCCATACTGGCAAAACTTAACACCTGGTAATGCCCTCGATACTTTCAATACAGCTATCCAACAAGTCACGTCAGCAGTGGGATCGAAACCGGTCTGAATCACACAAACGGGCTGGCCTGTCACTGGAGCAGCTCAGGGCCCTGCGGTACCAAGCATAGAGAATGCGCAGTCATATTGGCAGAGTGTGGGTTGTTCGTTGTTTGGAAAGAGGAACACCTGGTGGTATACTCTCAACGATACGGGTTTGACGGCTTCCTCTCCAAGCTTTGGAATCACTAGCTCGCCTTCTGATACATGTCCACTATTCTCACTTTCTTGCGGTGCATCAGACATATCGACATCAGGTCCCACAGGACAATGCACCCCTGGGACTCCAGATTCTTCTTGTGCTGTCTCTGGTGTAGCGTCCAGCGTTACTGGTAACCTCATTTCCTTCAGCACATAGTAGCGCTCCTATATCGACAGCTTCTGTGTAGATCTTACGGGCGTCAGCGTAGCTGATGTATTTTTCGTAGTAACAACGAACGGCGATCGACCAACAGGCATGAAACTTTCAGTGCTTCCATAGTTCACATATCCAGTACTTAGTCTTTCTTCTGTTTGCTCTCATCTCACCACGAGGGTGGGCAGTTTTAGCTGCAATGAAGCATTAATGATCGATATCGAACAGGCTTCCGAGTTAATCAAGAATTCCCTCTGGAATCCTTCAAGCCTTCCAAGTCAGCGCGATCAGCTCTCAGCAGCTTCGTCCGGCTCTTCTTTATCTCTAACGATCTGTCCACCCCCAATCGAATTCCCAGGCCCTTCCCTAAACTCAAAAAAGCACTGCCGATACCTCCCACCCTCAACCAAAAAAAACCACAAACCCTCTACCACATTCTCCATCATTCCCCACCTGAAGGATCGCTGATGATCCATATTACACACCTCAATCACAACTCCATCACCTAGCGTCTTGAAGAACCATTGTGCGCCGAGTCCGCCTGTTGGGTATATCGCCTCTGCGCCGTGGATGTCGACTTGCTCCTTGAGTCTTGCGTTACAATAATTAAAATACCTACTAAATTCGTAAGTAGTTCTACCCCCTAAAAAAGATTCCAATGAGGACACCTAGGTCGCGGGTGTCGAGACTTTTGCGCCGAAGACCGAAGCCGAGGCGGAGAGTTGTGCGCGTGTTGGGGACGGTGAAGCTGTAGGTTTTGAGGACTACACTTTACTCGGCAGGGGAAACGTTGGAAGCGTTGGAGCCGTTGAGGAGTGATAAGCTGATCTTTCTTTGGGGGAGGCTGGGGGATAACCCTAAGACGGGGGTGGAAGATAAACAACGTGATAATACAAGGACTATGAACAAAATCCGCATTTCTTTTGCAAGGCCTTTCATGTTAGAACGCCAAAGCCGTCATCTGAATTTATAGAATCAAGTCCGAAGATGCATATATACTGTTTCGCCAATCGGAGATGTTCGGAATGCCATATTGCAACATGAATAACCGCTATGAATTCTGTCTATGAGAAGCGCAGCACGTAGGTGATTACCGCTTTGCGCTTAAGAGTAAAACCCGCGAATTACATGTATGCGATGTGTGTCTTTGAAATTCACAAAACCCAAAAGACGTGATGAAACGACTCACGGTATACCCGATACTTGGAGCAAGCATATCGATGAGATAGGTTCGTTCTATCGATTAATGATGCATGGAGCTGTGCTCAGATCTTGCCACTGAGAATATATTTGTACAATCGCTTTACCTAACGCTTACAGCTCGCTTAAACAGATGAAAAAAGGTGTAGTGCAAGAAAGGTATCCAGATCTTTCACTGCGCCCAGAGCCCTGCTCCAAAGGGGAACCTTATCTATACACGACCACTCACAAAAACACAAGCACCCCCAACGCCAAAAAGAGCGCGATGGGGCTAGAATCCACACTACCGGAGGCGGTGCCTTGGAATGGGGCAATAGCTGGCTTCGTCGTGTTCAACGTTGAGTTACCACTAAGACTAACCTTATTTGTAGCTCCTCCGGTCAAAGCGGTCATTGTCGACGTCGGAGTCATCGTCAGACGCGATGTGAGTGTTTGAGCAACAGCTGCTGACGACAGACTCATGGAGCTGTCGATCGCCGACACGGCTGAGGCTGGTGGCATGCTGAACAGACCTTGTGGTATACTCGTGGTGGTTTGAGTAGTGCTGGCTGTGCTGGCTGTGCTGAAAGTACTGGCCGTGGCGTTCGCCTTGGACAGAACAGATGCAATGGATCCATTGGTTGCAGGGTTGGACAATGCTTGTAATACGGAGCTTGAGGCTTGCTTGCTGATACCCAATTCTCCCAGGCTGACAAGCGGCGTTCCCGACGTTGCTGGGGCTGTTATCGACGTTGACGGAGCGAGGCATTTTGTGCAAATTGTGGAGGTTGATGTGCTAAGGATTGTTGACAGTATCGTGGTGACATGTTGAGTAGGAGTCCCGCTCGCTAGAGTAACTGTGCTGGTAATGGGGCAATTGCTGATGGTAGTATGCACACTGTGATTACGGTTAGCTATAAGAAAAGGACGACAAGAAAGGCTTATGAGTGACTGACATTTCGGTCGTAACGACTGCCTGCGTCGTTTGCGATGCCACTGTTGCTGATGAAAAGGTTGGCGCAATGCACTTGGTACAGATTGTCGAAGTTGAGGTGCTCAATATCGTTGATACCGCAGTTGCGATCTGTTGAGTTCGACTTCCATTGGGAGCGGTGAGCATGCTTGTCACTGGGCAAGTGCTCAACGTAGTATGGACACTATGTGATTTATTAGTTTGAATTATGCGCTGTTCTATTCACGCGGGACTTACATCTGGGTAATCAATATCTCATGCGTAGATCCTGATGTACCCGTAGGTAGAGCTGGGGTCGACAAGGGTGCGATATTTGATGCCAAAGACACAACCGCAGGAGCCGTAACAGATGCTGCCGTGGCGCTCGTAGACTTTGAAAATACCACAGGCGTCATTGGTGTGTTAGTTGCAGCACTAGTGGGGGATATAGCGACTGATGCCCTACTGGAAGGTGCTATCCCCACAATACCACTGGACGTTCCCGATAACGAGATACTCGATCCTGACTGGATAGTAGGTATGGTAGCAGTCCCAGTGGGTCCGAGGGGGATGGAGGCAACAACGCTTTGGGAACTTGATACTGAGCTTGTGCTTGAGTTGAATGGCTCGTCGACTACTTTTATACTCTGCCAACTTCCACTCTTGTCCGTGTACTGATATTGCTGCGCAGGCGTGGCGTTGGTTATTTTCACGCTCTTGATGTACATAGTGTAAGGTTTTGGTGGAGGCAAAGTTGTCTCTCCACCGGCCCAATTCTTTGTACCGACAGGCTCGCTGGGATCCCCTCCGTCCCAAAGGCTGAGGCTGACTTTCATTGGAGTTTGAGGGAAGTAATTCCCTGCTTCAGAAGCCTTGAGCGTACGTACGACGACTTGGTCGATTGACCAGATCAAGGTGTCTGCAGTCCAATCGAGTGCGTATGTATGGAATGAAGTCTGTGGAGATGTAACATTGACATATCTCCCAACGTTGTAGTTCAAGAAACCCTTCCCGTAGTAGTTGGTCTGGATGTGATTTTCTCCAGTACCGGTCATTTCCCAGTCAATCTCGTCCAAGTCATCCGACAGTAGCACCATACTGCTCACGATGCCCTGACCTGGCGCGCCTTGGACGACATACTCAATGTGGCCGAAAAGGATTTTGAAATTCGTAAAGAATGTGGGTGCGTCATATCTTTTTGCAAAGGTCAATTCCGCGCCTTGGGCACCGAAGTTGACAGTCTCATAGTTTGCTACGCTCCAGTCGCTCGGGACAGACTTTGCGGTGGTGAAATCGATGGAGTAGGTGCTGGTTGCGAGACCCAGGTCATTAGGACAAGTACCTAGATCTCGTCAGTAAACGGCTGATGTCAGGTGGATTCTAATCTTACCATTCAAAGGTTGACATGTTGTGGTAGTTTGAGCATAGGAAAGTGGTAAGGCGAGTGTGACAGCAACCGCTACAGCGGTGCGACTGTTGAAAAGCATGATGGCCAAATGCCGAAGAAACAGGGGAGAGGTTCGAAGAGAATTTGAATATAGTGATGAAGTTTAATGAGTGTAATTTTAGGAATGGAAAATGACTACAGAGTCAGGAGGGAAATCTCGAGTCTTGATAGAGTTGACAAAGGAATCTCTAGACCTAAGGCGAGATTGCCAAATATAGAGCCAATACCGACTGAACAAAGAAGATCTTGACAGCCACGTGACTTGGGCCATGCTAGAAAATCGTGGGTGTAAAAGAGACAAAGAACGATCGAGGCAAAGCGATGGCGAAGTGGCGCATACCTTATATCTACGGACAAACGCGAAAATGTTGACTCAATGAGAGCTGTAAGGCGCCACTTTCTGGTGAGTTGTCCAAGTCTGCCACATAGGGGCGAGCATGCCAATATGAATATGCAAATCGGACTTTTATCGTCGAGGCAGAGCCAAGCTCTAGCACATCGCGGTTCCTGAGTTGAGTAAATCTTTCCTGGTCATCATGATCCGAGGTGTCAATAAATAGACGATCACTTCTCTCGCTTGCTGTCGGAAGCGCTTCTTGAGAAGGATTTGCAGTTTTCTTTTCAGAATGTCATCTTTCTTGATATATATTGCATCTATCCAGAGAATACGAATCTCTTTCAAGGCGCGAGGTACTGGACCCTGTTGGAGACGTTAAGTGACTTGTAAGGATTCCCTTCGTAGAGTTCAGCCTCAATTTGACTACAAAGTCGTAGGTATTTGACAAAGCTTCGTAGGCCAGAAAGCGTCCAGGCAGGAATCCTGGCAATTGAATCTCACTCACTGTTCCTGAAGAAGCGTGTGTGTCTCGTTCCTGGCCCACAGCCTCCCTAGAGTATGTTGAGCGAGCCATGGCGAGAAGCTCTGACGGGTGCGCACGATGAAATCGATTGTTGGTGCCGCAGTTATGAGAAACGACTGAGCGTTCTAGCATAGAAGCAGTAGTTGATACCTTAAGATATGAATGCTAGATATCTCACTACCTTTATCATCAGTTCCTAGGAGAAGCAGTCAGATGTGGGCACATAGCGACTGCGCTTAACTCCTGATCGCAACGGTGAGGGGGAAAATCTTAATTCCGCTAGCCTCGAAATGGTCTAGCAGGGTCTAGACACGTGATGGGCTGTGCCCTCTACATAAGTAATGATCAATAATTCCTTTTTTGTCAAAGGGAAATCAACAAAGAATCTTCCATTTCGGGGATCGCATTGTTCTTGTTCGTCCACTTGTTTGTCATACCATTGCATTGGAACAAGTTAGAAGATGACACCACCCTCGCTTGGAATCCTCCGATGGAGGCGGCACCCGTCGAGAAGCGCGCGAATGGCATCGCAATCTTTCCACTGCTCCTCTTGTCACTCTCCAGGCACGGCCCCCTCGGGCGGTCTGGGGTACAATCTTGTTTCGTCCGACCTGCTGCACATGTTCTGGTACAAATTTGAATCATGCGCGTGCCATGGAATATGATGGAGAAAGCTGTCAAGTTGAGATGCGATATAAGACTTCCAACCGCCCAGTCAACCTTAACCCCATCACCATGCAATTGTTCGATCAACATACAATTTGCTGGACATGTGCCACGGCACGGCTCGATGCTATTCGGAGGTTTTTTTGCACGCAATGATGAAAGCGTCCCGCTTGAGGATTCTAGCGTGGCAATTGGAAGCCACGTCCACGCTTCTCTAGTCTCTCCTACGATACCCATGTCAGAGGGAGCCATGAATGGACGAATTGCGTTGGCAAGATCTCTTAGCCACCCCAGGAACGAGGCCGTGCGTCCAGTCCTGGGTGGGGTCGGCCATCCTCATTGCAGTTCGTGCGATGCTTTGTGTACGAGGCAAGAAGGAGTGGAGCGGTCCATGCTCGCGCTATGATCTCATATAATGTAAACTACATCTTTCTCGAGCTTTGTCTCTCATTCTCAATTTTCTGCCATTTACTGCTAGCTAGCAAGCTGACAAGATGAAAGAACAATTCTTTGCTCAGCCTGACAATGGCGACGTGGACCAAGGATGGGCACTCCTTGCAGTATGTTGGGCTTTTGTGACATGCGCTTTGATTTCCACTATCCTGAGGGTGTGGGTGCGCGCGAAGCTTACCCGCAATTTGGGCTCAGATGACTACAACATGATAATCGCCATGGTCAGTAACATACTATACCGTGACAGATCCTCATGTTGCTATGTCGTCACAGCAATCCCTGATCATGCAAACAGACCACCACATTGATAGGCGTCGCGCTCATTACAGCAGAAGTTATCAACGGGTTAGGCAGACATCAGTACTACCTTACGCCGTCCCAAAGGCGTCGCTTTCAAACACTCGGATGGGTAGACTGGATACAGACCTTCATCACTCTCATGTTCACGAAGGTCTCAATATGTCTATTCCTCCTACGCATAGTGGACTCGAGGAAAGTAAGGATTGTCATGTATAGTTTGATCGGCTTTACAGTCATTTTCACGGCGGTCTCCGTCTTCCTGTTTATTGGGGTATGCCGACCACTCAAGGCGTATTGGGATGTTGGTGTTGATGGCACGTGTCTCTCAAATCATCAAATCGTGTCAATCGTGATTGCTCAAGGGGGTGAGGACAAGCACCCTGCAAAATGCGCTATCTCAAACTGACCAACCCAGTCCTTTCCGTCATCACCGATCTTATATGCGCCGCATTCCCAGTCTTCTTCCTACGGAATCTTCAGGTCAAAACGCGAACAAAGGTAGCTCTATGTTCGCTGATGGGACTTGGAGTGATGTAGGCCGGATCCTCTGTCTCGACAATTTAGAGCTATGTACTGACAGATGATCTAGTACTGCAGCATGCTGCACGGTGCGGACCGCATTATCTGGTGCTCTCATGGACAAAGACATTACATGTAGGTGTCACTGGTCGTTGAGCTCCTCGGCATGCGCTAACCCAAGGTCCACCGCAGGGGCTATCACAACAAATGTGGGATGGAGATTGTAAGTTTCCGGCTGGTCTCGACTCGCTTGACGATTTCTAGCTGACAGAGTCCACTCGACAGGCCAGAAGTCAACATTGGGATCTTTTGCGCCAATGCGCCTGTCATTCGACCATTGTATCTATACTTCCAAGGCAGGCTACAATCCCAGCAGACTGCCAGTACAGCAATTACAGAAGAGCGGATGAAGCCCAGCCACAACATCTGGACTGGCAGCACAAAGCTCCAAGATTCGCCTGGCTGGAAGCAACTGTCCTCTAGCCAGCCATCAGGCGATACAAGTATGAGTTTCGAGATGGGCCTGGCATTGCACGACACGCACGAAAATCGAGGTTCTAATGTCTGAGAAACTGTATGGTAAAAGACGCTGTGCAAAGGACGGTAGTGCTCTGCGTTGACTGGCTATAAAGGCTTTTTTGTATATTGTATAATGAGGAGCTTGCCAAGAAGTGCGTTTTCAAGGTCGAGACATGTGATATTGGGACCGTGCATATGATGAACGAAGGAAGACATATCGTCCCTTTGCCGCACAATAAGCAAACTCCATTGCTGCACAGATACCAAATACCATTAGGTGTCCCCCCAAAATTGTTGTTACTTGTGTTTCAAGGGAGCTTGCAGAAGCTGAAAGGCGCCCACTCGTACTTTAAAATGGCAAGTCCCGGAACTCTAATCGGGCGGGCGCCCAAGTACTCGTACATGGGCATATCACTATTTGATCGACAACGGCCCCCCATCTCGCTTCCCACCAATAGTCATCTCTGGCTTAACACCGCCATTCTCAGACACTGGAGCTACTCAATTGAGATCCATTGCATACGGAGGTCAATCATTTTTGCATTGACTACACCGTTGTACTTTGTAGGATGAACAACCTGATATCCACTATGGTACAGAGCTGACTACTGATGGATACTTTGAAATAGATAAGAAAACAGCTCCAAGAATTATTTTCACACACGTGCCACGAACAAGATGGTGAAAATTAAGATCAGCCCACATCAACTGCAGCATTTGCTCCTCCAAGAAAGATACGAAGCTCACACAGAAACAAGCATTGTCGCCTCAAGCCTATCCAGTTGCCAACTTCTTCAAACCAGTAATATCCCCATTGAATATATCTGCATCCCCGCCATATGCATAAGTGTCCGCATTCTGCCAGATAGTCTGATACGGCCATCCACCAGGAATGGTCCCGACGGTGCTACCGTAGCGCGCCAACACCAGTGGACATGTGGTATGGAAGGCTGTGCTCCCACCCGTGCATGTGCTCCACCAGTCATTGGTGCTGTAGATCATGGGGTAGCGAGTCGTCTTGGCGTGGTATGTATTGACAAAATCCTGGATCCAGGCAACCATGGCAGCTTGACTCAAACCGTAGCAGGTCGCGCCGGACGGGTTGTATTCGATGTCTAGCATTCCTGGTAGGGTGATGCCATCGTTGGACCAGCCTCCGCCATGGGCAAGAAAGTAGGTGGCTTGAGCACTGCCGGTCCCTGAATTAGGATGCGCAAAGTGGTATCCGCCTCGAATGAGACCTGCACTGGTTGCTCCGCTGTAGTGAGTTGAGAAGCCTGGGTCGACGTAAGTGGTGCCCTCTGTAGCCTGTATACTGAGTCAGATGCAGCTTTGCTAAGTCAAAGGGTAGTAGTAAATAGATCAAAGCTGCGTGGACTCAGTGGTATCTTACCTTGATGATGACGAAGCGGGCACCACTGTTATAGGCACCCTTGAAGTTCACGGTAGCTTGGTAGTGCGAGATGTCGAAGCCTTGGACAGTTGAACGTTTCTCGATGTTTGCAGGAGCGGCACTTGCGAGACCGGTGCTAAGGAGAAGGCAAATGGTGGAGAGCTTCATTGTGGGAAGGTCTGATGATGAGTCGGTTAACGTGTATGTAAATGTCAATGTTCTGGGAGAGAGTTATCGATGGAAGCTGGATGGGACTTCATTCGGGGCAGACTGTCAGTCTTATGTATTCTGATATGCGATCATGTTGCTTAAGATAATGACAGTACCGACGGTTGCAGATGGTCATGTTTCACTCGCCTATTACAATAGACGATTGCAGGTGATTGATGTTTCACTCGCCTATTAGTCTGAGGGCGTCGAAGCTAGGGCAACGAAAATGGGGGTTAGTTTTACGTTTGTTCGCCTGCTCGTAGGCGAACCGTTGAGTTTCATACTGGTGCAACATCAATACACACCATAGCGTAACATCCTCATAGCTTTTATGGAAGGTGATAGGTGCAAGTAAGATGACAAAGACCCTTTGACGTAAAGTTGCCTACAGGCCAAGCACTCCAGGGCCTTGTTTTTTTGTTTTAGCCCCGGGGTAGCATTTGGGGGCTTGTTTTAGCCTCGGGGTAGCAGTTTGGGGCCGGCCCTTTGCCGCACGTGGGCGAGTTCCGCTTCGACTTGCAGCGGCGATCCTCCTGACTTCGCTACAGAGCCGATATTATACCAATAAGAAGCAAGTTCTGATGCTCAGTCTCAACGAAGTCGGGAGAAGTCGAAGGATCGGTGATCTCTTCTTAGCAAAACTGAACATGTGTCATAGAAGCATGTAATATTGGGGAACGGCCAGTCTTTCGATCTCGATTCGACACAAGGTCGAGGCATATGCGACATATGATGGTCACCTTCGGCGAGAAACTCCCTTCAAGTGCTACGCCTCAATTCCACCACGGTATTTCGTAGAATCTCCTGAAGATCTCTCCAAATTCATTCCTTGTTTTGCAGTCGTTTTAGCGCATCCCAGTGTGGGCAACTCCACTGGACTCACAGTAGCATAGGACTTCTCTAGGGGGACGTGCTCTTCACATCATGCATCCGCGATATCAGGCCAAACCTCTCGCACCACCGCTGCTTGCTCTTCAGAGTGTTGTTGTGCTTCATCCCTCTTAAATCTTTCCTTGAAAAGTGCCAGCAAAAAGATCGTGGTCCAGCTAAATACAATCCCAAAGCTCCCAAAGCCAGGGTTTTGTAGCGCTCGATGCCAGCTCGATAGCAACAAGTCTTCAGCGCAAGATGCTGACCGTAAGCTGGCTATATCGTTTGGATCGGATAGCTCGACTATAGCATCTGAAAGTCCTCGTGGCAACTTTGTGAATGGGTCATTTGAGCTTGGCTTCAATGACGTGCGATTTGCGGATAGTAGAAGGGGAGGTAGTAACTGGACGAGGATGGGATTCGCCGCAAGCCGTCCATCCTCGTTATGGTGCAGCCACCATTGGGTTTGCCCTCTTTGCACGGCTGGATAACGAGGTACTTCTTCGTACACTCGATAATCATTCTCTAGCTTTTGCCACTTGCCTAGATCATCCGTGTCAACGTGTCCAAAGCGTAGGCATAAAGCACCAGCGAGTATTTCGAAACATGTTAGGTGGAAGGCATTGGGGTATCAGGGTCTTATCGTAATCGAAGGTACAAAAGTCAGCTTTATTTTTGTACCTTTGCTGGGAGACACTAGAGTATGCGGGATGTAAATGCTCAACACCACGACGAGAGGGCGTACAGTCGCGCGAAGGCATGTGACAACCAAGACCAAAGAAGAAATAGTCCTGATTGAGCTCGAAGTCTTGGTCATCAATCTCGGGCTTCCAGTGGTGGCCTTTGCGAACAAGGCACTGCACCGTAGTATAGCCACGCATCTGTTCGGCAGAGATACTGAAGCCGCTATAGCCCTTCTCGCGCTTGCAACTGAGCCTGCCCACATGCTCGAGCTTCAGACATTCATAGTAGCTCTTACAGAAGTCTGAACTACTATCACTTTGACATCGTCACGAGACGCAAGTTCGGTATTTAGCTCCTGGACCTGTGGATTGGTTTTAAGCCCGTGCGAACCCTCTCGTTCCGCGCAAACGTTAGCAACCTGCGCTACATTTTCCGCATTATATCAAGATCTACTGCCATTTCAATTCATACAGTCGACCATTGATCGATCCCGAGATACATCGTCATTGAGTTCTCCTCTGTACGTACACTCTCTAAGGAGTATTTCAACTAGGTCGTCATCAGATGCGTATTCGAACAGCTCGCTGTCTTCATCACTTGGACCGAAATGATCTCCATCGCCTTCATCATCTTCATCGGTAACACAACTAACGTAGCTATCGTTCTTTGGGCTGGCCCTGGAGGTCACATTAGGGTCATCCTTACGCGGCACGTAACGGCAACCTGCCGAAGCAGGATAGCGATCTCTTCTGATGCAGTCCTTGGTGACAAAGTATCAACGACCTCGCCTTGATCATTAAGCCTGTAGCTCGATTCATCACACCACGCCGCGGACAAGGGTTCATCTGCTCGTCGAATCCTGCTTATGTCGAAGGGACAACCGCATAACTTTCAAGGGACCTGGTTCATTGTACTCAATCGCTCGTTGTTTATCTTCAAATCTGAGTATGGAGACCACCTCTGAATAGCCTAGGGGCAGCCAATCAGCAGGTGTAATAACATGATTTTAATATTTGCAAACGATTTTCGATCACAGCACCGCAACTTACCGATTTCGATTGCTCCAGCTTCAATTTATCGATAGCGCACGAAAACTTAGGGTTAGGGTTAGGGTTAGGGTTAGGGTTAGGGTTAGGGTTAGGGTTAGGGTTAGGGTTAGGGTTAGGGTTAGGGTTAGGGTTAGGGTTAGGGTTAGGGTTAGGGTTAGGGTTAGGGTTAGGGT